>JAABUL010000039.1_pt1 | contig 219283 bp, 413 predicted proteins | sample 5559151 | NCBI WGS metagenome assembly JAABUL01 (sample SAMN10711876, study PRJNA513368) | rock metagenome | isolation source: Antarctica rocks | place: Antarctica: Victoria Land, Pudding Butte sud
GTGCAGGCACCTATTCAAGCTGGAGCAGGAGGTGTACGCATCGGAGGGCATCGACTGGACGCACGTGGACTTTGAGGACAACCAGCTGTGCGTGGACCTCATTGAGTCGCGCCCGCCCAAGGGCGTCGGCATCCTGTCCCTGCTCGACGAGGAGTGCATCTACCCTAAGGTTCGCCCACCGGCTCTCAACTGCTCCAGTCCCTCTGCTGACAAATATTCTTATCTGGGTGGATGTGGGCTCCATTTAGCATCATCTCTTCGCTAATATTATGTGTACAGTGGGCGCCCTTCTGCCCAGAAGCTGTTGAGGATCAGCTGGTTTTTGCATCTTCTGAGGCCCTGATCCGATGAAAAAAATTCCTTACGCAGGCCACGGACGCGACATTCAGCGCCAAGCTGCGGACGAACCTGTCGAAGAACCCGCACTTTGGGTTCGACAAGCGCTCCACGGGCGGCGATTTCCTTGTCGACCACTTTGCTGGCGACGTCGTGTACTCCTGCACCAAGTTCCTGGACAAGAACCGCGACACCCTCAGCCCAGGTGCGCGTGTGCTTGGCCGAACCCCATCCACTGAAATCTCAATGGGGTGGCTGTCTCAGGCTTCATGATTATCTCATTCTGTGAGCTGTGCAGCTGTGAAATCCTGCATGAGGCTAGCTGTCGCGAGCTAGCCTGACTGTGCAAGCCTCATTGACCCCGCAGGACACGGCAGAGCAAGTGTGACGGATCCCCCATGACTGACATGGTGGGTGTGGTGTGCTGCACGCAGACCTGGTGCAGGTGATGCAGGCGAGTCAGCACCCGCTGCTGGCGCAGCTGGCGGTGGGCATCGCGGCGGCGCAGGACAAGCGCGGCAGCCAGACCGTGGGCAACCGCTTCCGGGAGCAGCTGCAGGACCTCATCACGCGCCTTGACCAGTGCGCCTTTTGTGGCTCATCCTGCCTGGAAAGCTGCTGGAGCAATGCAGCTATTCTGTATTTCCTGCTGTTTCTGCGAAACACTGCTGCTTTGCAGCCAGGCAGAAGGCGCTGCATCCACCACTGCCAGGCTGCTCTGGTTTCCAGCGCGATGGTGAACATCGCATGCCTGTTGCTTGAGACTGTCGCCCCGCTGTGGCGCAGGACGGAGCTGCACTTCGTGCGCTGCATCAAGCCGAATGGGCTGCAGGTGGCGGCGACGTTCGACGCGCCGCTGACGCTGCACCAGCTGCGCTGCTGCGGCGTGCTGGAGGTCACCCGCATTGCTCGTGCCGGCTACCCCACCCGCTACCTGCACCGCCAGTTCGCAGAGCGCTACCACGTGCTCCTGCACGGCGCCGGCGCAGGTGCGCGTCTTTGACAGCAGTCAGCCGTGTGGCCAGTTGCTGGCAAACCTGCTTTGCAGTGGAGGTCCTGGAGCCCGATGGCAGCTTCACAAGGCACGTTTCAACGTACGTGACTGCATCCTGGCACGTCAGCAGACATGTGCACGGAACTGAAGTGTGCGGCCTGGGGCCCTGTTCCTGCAGGCTGGGAGGGGCGCAGCTCGCTGGAGGTGTGCAAGGAGCTGCTGTCGGAGTTCCGCATCCCGGAGAACATGTACCAGCTCGGCCGCACGAAGCTGTTCTTCCGCGCCGGTGTGCTGGGCCACCTGGAGGACACCTCCGCCCGCATCAACCGGTGCGCCGATGGCTGTTTTCCCCTGTCACATTTGTCTGCATGCTTGTTGTGCAGGCTGCCTCACCTGCATTGTGTGTCAGCATTGCACCTGCCCTTGCCTGAAAGCCGGCTGTGCCATGGGCTACTCAGGGGCACTGCACGGGGTTGTGGCTCACTCTGGCATTCGGTGTCTGATGAACCACCTGCTGGCTGTCGTGCAGGGCGGTGCTGTTCCTGCAGAGCCGCTACCGCATGGTGCGCGAGCGGCGGACGTTCCTGAAGACGAGGCGCTCCGCCACAGCCATCCAGGCCTGCGCCCGTGGCATGCAGGTGCGGCCTCGGGACTCACTTATGTTGTTTCGGTGGTGGCTCGTCTGATTCAAAGTCACCCTGCGACTGGCAAAGAGCGAGGAGCACAAGAAGTGCAGCAATCTGTGCTTTGACGCCAGCCAGCCGTTTCAAATGTGCCAGAGCTCTACTAGCGCTGTTTGCAAATGACAGGCGAGGAAGGACTACACAGAAATGCGGAGGCGGCACAGGGCAGCGATCGTCATCCAGACTCGGCAGCGCGGCCACGCCGCCCGGGCAGCGTACAGGCGCGGCACCGCATCTGTGGTGCGCCTGCAGATGGGCCTGCGCCGCTGGCAGGTGAGTACTGCGTGAACATCACTCCTCACATCATCAGGAAGCGCTATCCAGTGCATCTTCGTTGCATTTACATAGTCTCCATGTCAGTCTGCCCATCATCGAACCACCCTCTCTGTAAGCTGTGCCAACGACCTACACTTTATTTTTCGTGCCGCCACATTTGCGGGCGTTATGAGAAACTGGATCACTGGCACAGAGACGCGTCCGAGAACTGGGTACACTTTCATAATTGATCCAGTTCTCATATACACATTTATTTTTTCGTGCCGCCACATTTGCGGGCGTTATGAGAAACTGGATCACTGGCACAGAGACGCGTCCGAGAACTGGGTACGCTGTCGCCATTGATCCAGTTCTCATATACACATTTAGTTTTTCGTCCTGGGTAAGGTGTTGAATGAAAAAATAATTATATATACGAGAACTGGATCAGTGGTCGTCTGTACACAGCGCATGCCAGTGGCACGACTGCGCTCCCTGCAGCTGTCGAAGCGGCTGGGCGTGCGCCGGGAGGCGAGGAGGGTGCGGGAGGCAGAGGAGGCACGCGTCGCGGCCATCAAGCAGGCAGAGGCAGAGCGGTGGGAGGCCATCCAGGTGTGCAAGGCAGCGCACAGCCTGAGCAATGTGCTGCATCCTCCGAGTCCAGCGATTCTCCTGTCGTGAGACTATCGGGCTCTTCGTGGTTCCAGAGTGACTGAGGCCCATCGGCCCAGTGCCAGCTGCAACAGATGATCCAGGAACATCTGGTCGAAAGCCGGTGTATGTGCGTACCTTTTGCAATGCAAGAGAACACGCTCTCGTGCTGTTGGTGCAGAGACGGTTTGACCTGGACGCTGGCGAGATCATCAATGTCCTGGACCTATGGCAGCAGCACGGCAAGGAGTTCATGGAGTGGAGAGAGGCGCCACCTCCGCCGCCGCCGCCGCCAGAGCCCATGGCAGCGCCAGAGCCGGCGGTGGCGCCCGCAGCGGTCGCCATGGCGGCCGTGCCGGTGGCGGCAGCGGTGGCAGCCTCCCTGCCCAGCCCCAGCCCGGTCGCAGCAGCAGGTTGGCTGGCTGCCTAGAGCTTCTGTTTAGGATCGACAACTGACCAATGGATTGTCGATCTGCCTCATGGCACTGCCACCGCGGCAATCACATCTCTTGGAGTGCAGTGCAGGACACTGCTTGACCACCAAGCTTGCGTCTTGATGTTTGGGCGGAGCAAACGATTGCAAAGCCCTGTTGGGTTGATCGCTTTATCGTCAATCTGTCATCTGCAGAGCCGTCGTCGCGGGAGGCGTCGGCAGAAAGCCCGCAGGCCAGCACCCCGCAGCCAGCCGCAGAGGCAGCGCCGGCCGCGGAGGCTGCAGACGGCGATCTGGGCAGCATCTCCGTCCCGGAGTCAGCCCTCGAGCAGGTGCCTACAGTGCGTTGTGGGGCAACAGCATCCAAGTCCACTTGCTGTGCATGTTTCTGTCCCGGCGCAGAGCACAGACGCAGCCTTGAAGATGGTGCACTTCCCTGAGAGACAGACAGCAGTCCTGCAACGCAGGCTTATATGTGTGTGAGTCGTGCACATGTCGAAGCAGGGACATTGAGGGGGGGACACACTTCACTGCAGCTTGAGCCATGAATTTCTATCTGTGCTGTTCAGATAGCGCTGTGGGAGGAGTACAGCTGCAAGCTGGAGCAGCGGGTGCACGCACTCACACACGAGAACGACTCGCTGCAGCGGCAGATTGCCGGCGTGCAGGAGACGCTCGCGGCGGCAGGTGACTTGGTTTAACAGTGCCTGGCTGCCTTCTTGCGCACCGCTCACTCAATCATATGCCTTCGTTCCACGACGGCTCATTGCAGGCTTGGCCCTGCGCTGACCTGCCAAGCCGGCAGCATGCTGCGGAAGGGAGCAGCAACAGCATGGCAGCTCGCGACAAATCATGTATAAGAGAGGAAACATTCGATCGCACGTGTGAGACGCCGTTTTCCCATTTTGCTAGTAGGACTGGAGGGCACGCCGACAGGCGCCAGGCCGCACAGTGCGACGAGCACGCGCTCGGTGCTGACGCCGGTGGACGGCTCCGCCTCCCCCGCCTCGGAGCAGCCCTTGAACGACGGTGCGTTTTCCAGCACAGCCCATATTTGCAGCTCTGCACGGTCTTCGCCCATGTGCTAAATGCCTACAAGCGCCAAGCACGAGCACAATTGATCAAGCGCCCGGCAATCTGGAGGTTTGCCACCATTGATACTGCCAGGGCGAGGTGGTTGTGTGGTAATGAGGAAAATTCGCACCGCCCATACTCGCTGCTTCAACACGAAACCGGCAAGGTGCGTGCCTGGTGAAAGAATGTGACAACTCCTGTGTTACGCGCACCACATCATCAGCGGCGCTGGTTCAATGTAACGGGTGCTGGGCAGCGCCGCCAACGCGCTGTTTCAGCACAGCCGTCAAGTTTCGTGCGACTGATGACTGGCTCAGACGCGCTGTTGCAGCCCGACCAGTGAGGTGCGCCATTGTGCAGTGAAGGGCTGTGAAGACCTGAACCTTATGCTGCTTGCTGCAGAGTGGGCGGAGGAGGGGTCCGGGCGGGGGCATCGGGAGGCGGTGGCCTCCGGCGAGCGGTATGTGGACAAGCTGCAGGAGGAGCTGGGCAAGCGCGCCCCCATGTTCGTCGACGACGCCAACTTCATCCGGTGCGTTCGGGACGACAACCATGCTTTGCGACATGAGATCAGGTCCAGCGCTGTGTTGTTTTGTCTTTGATGCCGTCAGCGTCATGTGGTGCGCCTGTCATATGGCACAAAAGTCAGCTGTGCTGCAGAGGTCCCCGGCGCCAACCTGAGGCTGACATCTCAGCTTCCGCTGCTGCCCCTCCCGGCTCATTCAGACAACTGCTGATTGAAACTCCTTGTGCATCCGGCAAACCGGTGGCATGTAAGCACTCCTGCCCGATGCTCTGGCGCTGAACATCATCTGTGTGCAGGGAGGTGAAGGAGGGGGTGTCGCAGACGCTGTACCCCATGGATCCGGACTCGGAGCTGCGCAACCTGGCCCGCACCTGGGCCGAGTTCAAGCGCGACTTCGAGGTGCGCCGCCGACAATGCCTGTGCTGTTTGTGTGTGTGATCCGTCTTTGAGACCTCCCTGAAGCTGTCCCCAGCCACCTGTTGCTGAGCATCCAGCATCTCCGACTGTGCTGGGCGTCCAACCGAGGGCCTGCAGCCTCGTGTACATCCACCCCCATAGGACCTTCGTGACGCAGCAATGCGCGAACGACCAGCATCACACTGCTTCCGCCTCGCCGGGGGCATGTGCTTCGCATGAGACTGACCGAGACTGACGGTGATTCACGCAGGTGCGGCTGGACGACACTGCAAAGGTGCTGAAGAAGGTCGACAAGGAGCGGAAGGCGCGCTCGCCGCGTGCTACCAGCGCCACTAACGGCAGCCGCAACTCTGGCGAGATCACGCCCAGCCCCGCGGTGAGCGCATGTTTGATATCCGTCGCTCCCAACGTGCATCTACGATCTTGTGAAGGGTCGTTCAAGCCTTGTCATCGTGTGTTTGCTCTCTTCGTGTGTGTTCAAGAAGAAAAGAAAGAAAAGTCCATGTTTGCGGGTGATAGTCACCTAGGTCCATGCTCATATGTCAAAACTATACGACACAGGTGCGGATGGGCTCCTCGCCAGGGGCGGGCGGCGACGAGGAGGCACGGCGCAAGCACCGCGGCGGCTCCCTCATGTCGAAGTTCTCCTTCTCGCGCAAGGCAGCCACGTCTCCCAGCCGGGAGCCGCACAACTGAGGGCCGGCGTTCGGTTGTGTAATGGAGGCACGGCAGTGAAGGTGTGCTGGCCGGCATTGACGTCGCCGGTGCGGCCTGCGGAAGAGGCCAGCAGCATGCTGGCTGTGGGGCTCGCCAAAAACATGCACTGAACAAGATTACCTTGGTACGTATTTGGGCAAGTTGAGGCGTGGCACTGGCCGCAGTGCACGGGGTGCACATACCGGCGTCGCAGGCACAGATGCCGGCGAAGCTATCAGTGAAAAGGGGCATCTGGTACCTAGAACCTTTTTCAGGTGGTTTGATGTGTGTGGAGGCACTTTTTCGTAGCCGTGAGTGAACCATACTGATGTTGATTACCTACTGTAAACATGCAACAGGCGCAGCGAGTCCTTTGAACTGAACGTTCAAAGCAAGCAGTCCTATGAAGACCCAAAAACGCAGCGCACGCACGTTGGATATAGCCTGACACAAAACCGAGAAGGGTGCTGCAAAAACCCCGGCTGCCAACATGCACGTTGGCACGTACCAGCCAGTCGAATCCAAAATGCGACCAGCGCAGTCAAAATATACCAACCACTATGATAGATGTCGCACAAGATGTGGCCGTCCTAAACACACGGTGATGTGCAGAGCGCCCCGCGACAGGGGCCAAAATGCTCTGACACGCGAACCTAGAAAATTCTGTGTGGGGAGGGCCCCGTCCCGGATTAAGACGTAGTCTCGCAAGGGTATTCAGCTGCACGCTCCCGTACTTCAGCAACTGCGGCCCGCGTTGCTGAGAGGTCGGAGGGCGCCTTCACGAAAAGGCGCTCCCGCTCACTTCACATCTTTGTGAAGCCCTGTGTTCACAGCCCCAGGAAACCCAGGCCAAACTTCCCAGAGCGGCGGCTGTCGGCGCGGCCGGCCTGCTCCGTGGCCGTCATCCAGCTGGCCTGCTCCAGCGCGCTGCGGAAGCTGGGCTTGATGTCGCCGACGGAGCCGCCATCGCGACTGTACTCGATTTTGTCAGAGGCGTCCGGGCGCACGGCGGGCATGCGGCGGGCCAACTCGTCCGCAGAGTCCGGCGGGCAGTCAGGCCGTACGAAGCCGGGTGCCGCGGCGTTCAGCTGGTTGGAGGCCGCGGAAAAAAGCTGCGCCTGCAGCTTGGGCGCCGACTGCTTGAGGTTGGCGATAGCGCGCGCCGATGCGCCCAGCGGCTTGAGCAGCGGCGTGGTGCCCTGCGGCGTCGTGCCGCGCTGTGCGGGCACGCCCGCCGGCGCCAGCCGCATCTGGGCCCGGGTCGTGGCTGTCTGCATGGCCATCGCGACGGTGCTGCCTTCCTGACCCTGCAGGAGGTTTGTCAGTGCACAGTCAGCACCCACACAACCACACAGGCAACGCGTCCGTGGGGGCAGATGAACGGGTGCTGGATGCGGCCATGTGGAATGAACACCGAACACTGTGAACGGGGTGGCACCGCCTGCCCATGCGAGGCGGAGGTGGCTTAATCATAGTCAGCGATGCCACTTCAGTTCCGTGGATGAACTGTCAACACAGAAACGGGGCTGCCGACGGCTTTCATTGGCGCTGCAAGCTAGCGAGACGCGTGCGCCGCACCTGCTGACAGCCTACACGCAGATAACTGCGCAGTCAGCTCCGAGAGACTGTTTTGCCGGTGTGCGCGAGCAACTGAGCCGTGAGTGGGCCGTTCGCCTTCCAAGCGTGTCTGTATGGTGTGGGCGAGTGTGTAACGGCTTGTGTGGGTGCGAAACTGACATCTGGCAGCGTTAACGCCGCAGTTGCGCCCTAGTGCCTCGTAGGACGGCCACGTGAGAGTGCGTCACGTGACTTGCTTTTGGCCTGAAGTTTTGAGCAGCCGAAAAAACGGCTATGCACGAACAAGTATCATGTGTTGAATAGTGTCTTGAAGTAGATCGATAAGATGGAGACGTCTGCCGAGGTTCTGCGCGGGCATTTTTCCGAGTTGCTTTCAAGCCTGGAAATTGAGCAGCCAGGTGTGCAGCTTTTGGCTCAGTGATCGTTGGCATCCAGGTGTGTCTCATATGCAGTGCGTTGATTATTGAAGCTCATGACTGGCACAGATGCAGGTGATAATGCAGAGACCAGCATCAAAGTCACTCTCGGCGCCGGAGCCGACGGCAGGTGCGGCATGTCTCCCATGCAATGGTTCAAGAGAAACTGTCATCTTCTGAGTACTGATTCTCACTTTCGTAATTTCGATCAGTAACAGGGGTCTCATCGCCACGCATTCGATACCGCCCGGGGAGGTGGCGGCGGCGCTTCCGGTCAGATGCGCGCGCACTGTCAGCACATGCACCGCCCGCCTGCAGGCAGCCCCCAAAGGTGTGCTGAATCCAACAGGACGCATGCCTTGAACCTTCACTGATTGAACATCGTCAAATATTGTCAGTCAAGATTGATTCAGATTTCAGCTGCGCCCTCCTGTGCACATTGCGCAGGGTCACTGGGCCCGGGACTGGAAGATATGGATGTGGCGCTGAGTCGGTGCGCCGGGCTGCTGCCCGGTGACACGCGCCGGGTGCTGCTGCTGGCGCTGGCCCTGCTGCTGGACCTGCGGGACCCTGCAACCGCGCGGCGGCCGGCACTGCGGCTGCTGCCGGCGCCGCCCGGATCGCCGCTGGCCCGCCTGTGCTCCGCGGGCGTGCCGGCGACAGACCTACAGCTCTTCAGGTGCTGGGTTTTCGTAAACGACTGTCTTTTCTACTGCGGGATGCTGCAGTTGTCCCCGCATCCCATGCAGATCATGAAGCGGCCATCTGCTTCACCAGACCTGGGATCACGAGCGTTAGCATGTTGTGCGTTCATCTTGTCTGGACAGGTGATGAGCAGGTGCAAAGCAATGCATCGTGCACGCAGTGCGCAGGAGCTGCAGGAGCTGCAGTGCCCGCCGCTGGAGGCGTCTATCATGCGGGAGCGGTTGCGCATGACAGCGCTGCATGGCATGCTGTTCCCAGGTGTGCTCTCAGCACGCTTTTGGATGAGACCCAGCTGGCCAGGATCTGGTTGGGGATGGTAATCTGCAATACTGAATTTCGCAGGTCTATGTGCATCTGAATCCTCCTGTCATGACTTTTGTCATTGTTCATATGGCCGCAGGTCCAGAGCCGACTGTCAGCCTGCACAGCTTCTTCTGGGCGCACTGCCTGGTGCGCAGCCGCGGACTGAGCCTACGGCTGCCAGAGCCTGCAGCGCCCGCCAGTGGCGACGGCGCCGACAGCAAAGGCGACGGCAAAGGCGGCGGCAGCCTTCGCCAGCTGGACCTGTGCATGCTGCCGCTCATTTCCATGGCCAACCACCGCGGCGGCGGCGGCGCCACCTGCACCGTCCGCCTGAGCGTCAAGTCCGGCGGCAACAGGTGAGGAAACAAGGGCAGCTGCAGGTTGTGCTCTGAAGGCGCGTTATGCATCAAGCGGTGACAGTAACGAAGCATTGCAGGCACATGCATGCCGCTGAGGTTCAGGTGGTTTGTCAATTCGGGTTTGTCTGTCTTCGTTTGCCTGTGCAAAACGCCTCGACAGGTTCTATGCCCGGCCTGCAGCACCATCCAGCTGGTCGCGACGAGACTCATAGAGGCAGGGGAGGAGGTCTTCATCAGCTATGGAGACCGGCCGCTGCGGGACTTCCTGCGCGGATACGCCTTCACTCCCACTGAACCAGCTCAGGGCTTCGAGGTGGGACATCGATCCCAGAGTCATCTGCTCTACTGCACATGTGCTTGGGTGTACCACTTGGCAATCTGTGTTTCTCGGTCTTAGCTGCAGGACGTGCCCAGAAGTTAGAAGTTGATGAGAAGCAATGGGAAATGTGTTTGCTGCGCAGGTGTTTGAGGACTTTGGCGGGCCGCAGGAGGCACTGATCGTCCAGTACGGCAGCGCAGCGGCTCGCGACTCAGCAGCGGCCGGGGCATCCAGTGTGCAGGCGCCGGAGGGCGCTCAAGCGCCACCGCCAGCAGCACATCAGGCGGCGGCGCAGCCAGCGGCGGCCGGCGCGTCCCTGCTGCAGGAGGTGCACGTCCTGTCGCAGCCCGGCGGCCACTCGCTGCTCGACTTTGACGGCGCCAGCGTGTGCTACACCGTCAGCAGCGCCTCGCGCCATGGCGGCCAGTACGGCCCGGAGGTGGTGCGGCAGGATGACTGCAGCGGCTCTGCAGCAGCTGAGGAAGCTGAGCACCCGGCGGAGGCGCCGCCCTCGCGGCTGGACGGCGAAGTCGAGGCGGGCGTGTGCCGGCATGTCGCCGGCGAGGCGCATGCCCTGCTGCAGCGGCAGGCGACCAGCATCGAGCAGGATGAGGAGCTGCTGCGGAGCAACCCAGAGCCGCCTGCGGAAGACGCACGGGCGTGGAATTCGTGGATGCATGTGCGGCTCGCTGTGCAGTACCGCCTGGCGCGCAAGCGGCTGCTGCGGCAAGTGGGTGTCGATCTGGAGGGCCAGGCGCACATGGTAGATGGGGTGTGATCGAGACCCCATCCACCATGTGCGCCTGGCCCTGCATTTGTCGTCCTCGTTTCCTCCATCGAAACCTCTTCTAGCCTCAGTGTGGTTTCGAAGGTCTGTTATGCGGCAATTTTGGCAGCACCAAAACCGTCCAACAAACATTGCAACCGTGTCATGTCATGAGGCATACCAACTTTGTCAGCCCAGAGTTGAGTATGTGGCTTGAGAACGACGACATCGTGCAAATACTATGATGCAGTCTTCGCGGCGGCAGCCACCTTGTCTGTCACTGCCGCCGCCTGAGCCAAGTCGGTCGCAAACGGACTCATTCGCCGCACAGAGCTGCTCCGTTTCGACGGCGACACAGCCGGCGACCACGACTTGCTTTTCAGGGGCGGCAGCCCGCTGCTGTGCGCGCCGCCCCCAGACGCCTGCCGCTCCGGGCTGCTAGCGACGCTGTCTGTCGTCGCCAGGGACGCCTCCGAGACGCCGCTGCCGCCGCAGTCGCGCGATGCGATGCTCAGGGTGGAGCGGCTGCGCCGCGGCGCTTTGCCAATGGGAACACCGGGCGTCCACCGCTGCGGGCTGCCGGCTTCGTGGCCGTACTGCACCGGCAGTGACGCCATCAGTGACGTCATCTCCCAGTCGAGGCCGACGTCGTCGACGTCCGCATGCCGCTGCGGCCGCGCAAACGCCGGCGCCGGCTGCTCGCGCAGCGACGCCCAGTCCACGCCGGCGAAGAAGGGGTGGCTCTTCAGCTCCGGGAGTCCCTCCTCGCCTGCGCCTGCGTGCACAGCCACAGCAGCTGCCTCTCTTCACCAGTCCTGTGATTGCTTCCCGGCACCCGGAGGAAGTGTTCCAGTGTGCTTGCGTCGCCGAAACATGTGGTGCCAACATGTCCAGCCTGCTTGCGATCGAAGAGCTTGTAACCCTAGGTCAATTTGCATGATGACTGACATATTACCTAGCCGTGCGGAGGGCTCCAGGACCAGCAGCCGGCGGATGAGGTCCTCGGCATCCGCCGGCAGCTCGCACTCCGGCGGGACGGCATACGCGCAGTCCGCGATCCGCTGAAAGGTGAGGTACTCGCTGGCGGCCTGTTTTGAATCGGATCCTTATTTCATTGGGTTCGTGCTCTTCATCTTCGATTGCGCCAGATCAGCGCAGGTGGAAGGCATCATGCCGAGCTTTCAATCGGTCTGTGCGTTTGCCAGCCATAAAGCCAGCGCCATATCAGGTTTGGCAGAAGCAGACGGCGGCAGAGCAATCGACCAGCCATCCGCACCTTGAAAGGCGCCTTGCCGATCAGCATCTGGAAAATTATGCAGCCAAGCGCCCACAGGTCCACCGCGCCGGTCACCGCGTCGTTGCTCAGGACCTGCGGCAGACACTACTGCAGCGTCACGCCAAGCACCGCGAGCGATGATGCGCCTTTGCTGACATTTTCCGTGTCAGCGGGGCGTGGCCATGGCGCGCGCTGCACGGCGAGGAAGAAAGTGCAAACCGCAGGCGACGAGGGATGCTCAGCATTTATCTCCAGTTGCGCAAACTAGATGGCCGCACCTCCGGCGCGACATAGTCGGCGGTGCCCACCAGCGACGTCTTCCGCTGCCCCTCCTCACGCTCTGCCTCCTGCAGATCACAGTCGGCTTCAATCCCCGCTTCGTCACAGCTTGAAAGCTGCTGAAATTTGCATCGATGCAGCGAAGACAGGGACATATGGTGCAATGAGCAGCCATTTGCTGCAGCAGCCAAGCAGCCAGGCTACTGAATGTCATTGCGCATGATGGTGAGGCAGTGGTCGGCTGGGGCATGCCGCACCTGGCCGCCTTCCTTGAGCAGCATGGCGCTGCCAAAGTCGATGAGCTTCAGGCGGCCGTCGACGTCGAGTAGCAGGTTCTCCGGCTTCAAATCCCTGTGCACCACCCGCTTCGTCTGCAGCCACGCACACTTCATGTATCATTCGAAGCCTGCCGTCCTTTCCGACTGCCAGCATACTGCTGCAATGGCCTCTATTGGAAGACCTGTCGTTTGGCAAAAGTTGCCCTGCCTTTGACGAGTGCACAGCATCGAAGCGAAGCGATCTGGTGGGGCAGGCTGGGAGCAAACACCTGCAGGTACTCTAGCATGGCGACCACCTCTGCGGCATAAAACTGTGCCCTCGCCACCGGCAGACGGCCCGCCACTCGTATCTGATCGTACAGCTCCCCTGCAGGCAGACCATAATTCGCTGGTCCTCCTTAAGATGGTGGTCAACACAGGGCCTGAATGGCCTGAATGAATTCAATTCCTGACCCGGCGCAGAGCAGCTGCTGCTGCTGCTGTTGCTGCCGCAGCGGCTGCAATATGTCGCCATGGCACTTCAACAGACCTGGTGAGGTCTCTGGACAGCAAGGCACTGCATTGCCAAAACGTACCATTGGGACACAGCTCCAGACCCAAGTACAGGCTGGCCTCGTCCTGCAGAGAACAACACGAGTCAGATGCTTGCACACGGTTGCTGAACGTGCAGTCACGTAATAGGTGACTTTGCAATTGCTGCAGGTCGCATAAAAGGAGAGTTCGCAATCCAAGCAATCGCAGCCACATGTACCACACTGCCCAGAACGGTAAAGCACCTGGAAGGTGAAGTACAGGCGTGCGATGCCGGGGAAGTCGCAGCCGTCCAGGATGTTGCGCTCCGTCTTGATGTGGGCCACCATGCGGTGGCGCACGATCAGGTGCTTGTCCACCATCTTCAGCGCGTACTCGATGCCCGTCTTCTTGTGCCGCACCTGCCCACGATTGTGTGCCTCCGTGAGCATCATCGTCATGAGCTCTGCGGCGTGGCAAGCTCTGCCGTTCCCCAGACAGCGCACGTGTTAGAGCACAGCCGGCGTTGCCCAAACAGAGAGAATGCATCGGTCGTACCTGCATGACCTCCGAGAAGCTGCCGTCGCCGATGCGGCGGACGATGTCAAAATCCGCCAGCGTCAGTGACACCCTGCAAGCATGCGCATAAGATGGGGGAGCCTTACATGAGATCCGTGGAAAGCAAACGCAAGTCTTCATGTGCAGTACAAGGAGCGGCACAGACCTGGGAGCGCGGTAGTTAATGGAGGAGGAGCGCAGTGGGAGGTCCGCCTCAGCCATCCTGACCCCCTGCTTAGACGACATGCTGCAACGTGCGGGACGTACAGTTGTTTCCGAGCGCGGCAGATCTGATCTCTCTTGTGCGGATGGTCAGCTCTGCTCAGTCATTGGTGGCATGCTGGCATGGCGGCGCCGGCGCCGCAGCGGCACTCAGATGCCATGCCGGCGTGTGTTGCGATATGCGAGCGCTACAGTGTGAGCAATTACAAGGTTCTAGCTTGCAAACTTTACAAAATCTTGCGGCTTTCTTATACATAAATCAACGGAGGTGAAACGTCACAGTTTGGTGCGGATCACTTCGACGATAACAATCAACGTGGCGATTCGTTATGACGTACGAGACTTCTGAACAACAATACAACGAGTTGAAGAGTTTCTGTGACTGCAAATCTGCTGTGTTGCAGCCTGTGCGCAAGCGTGTTGGGCTGGACCCCGTGTGTGCCTGTCGGACAAAGTTCATTCCCCTGTTTGCCACAAAACATTTAGTGCCTCGTAGCACAGCTTTCTCCAGTGTCCAGTGTGCTGCTTCCCTTTCACCTCGCAAGACTCTGCTCTAGTCCTTTGTCTCAAGCGCGCCGGCAGCGCAGCCTCCGGAAACCAACCCTGCGGCAATCCGATTTGTGCAGCTCGTTCCCAACGTCGCCGGGTGTGTGCTGTTTCGCGTGTAAGAGCGCCATAGTTTAAACAGCAAAAGTAGGGTACGCCTGCACTTGTTTGATGCTTAGCATCCGTCACGTTCCGGCAAGAACATGAGGCGATGACGCCGCTGTTGCCGTTCCTCATCAGCAATGTCTGCCATCCTGCAGGCCCACTGCCAGACCGGCCTGCCAAGCTTCCTGTAGGCGCGACGCCATGGCGACCCTGCAGGACCGCTTCAACATCAACAGCCAGCTCGAGCACCTGCAGGCAAAGTATGTGGGCACCGGCCATGCCGATCTGCAGCGCTTCGAGTGGGCAGGTGCGATCCTTGTGCATTGCTCAAAAGCACCGAAGCCTGTTCCTGTTCCTGTGTGTCATGCACTTGGTAATGCACGTCGTGTTGCTTGAATCGTCATGCTTGTCGGAATGAAATGTTGCTGTGGTTTCTCTGCAGTGAACATTGCGCGCGACAGCTACGCCTCGTACGTGGGCCACCCGCCCATGTTGGAGTACTTCGCCATTGCGCAGAACGAGTCAATAGGCCGCGTGCGATACGAGTTCCTGCAGAAGATGCTGCTGCCGTGCGGCGTGCCGCCCGCTACTGGGAGGGAAGACGAGTGATTCGTGCTGGTTCCTCCAGCGCCCTGCCTTTCGTCGCCCAGCGCTCATAGCGTTGTTGCTGGGGAAAGCAACGGGACACCGTTCCACGAGAGACCAAACGATTTATTGCTGAGAGGCATCGCGCTACTGTAATGGGACATGTTGGTGATTCCTGTTTCACTTCCAGAGACGATTCAAACCACACTACGACATTCAGCTCTCCGATTAGGACTCTGCGGTCGGGCCTGACTTTGTGAGAAGCTCCAGGTGCTTCTTGGCACTGGCGCTGAGCGACACTGCGTCAGCCACCCGCTTGCTAGGGATGCCCTGCTGCCATGGCTTTGCCGGCACAAACGCGGCGCCGCAATCCCTAAAGCACAGCGCCTGCAGCATGTCCTCCAGCCCGAACTCGTCCTCGTCCTCCACGAAGAAGCGCACGCCCTTCTGGTGCATGCCGCCGGGACGCTCCCTTGCCCGATTGTCCATGCGCCTGCCTGCGTCAAAGACGCACTCCCTTTCAAGTTGCTACTTGGACTCCGGTGGACCTTCCGTCGAGCATCTCTTGCATCGATGTCAATGCGCCGCAGCAAATGCAGCTGGAACGGCAATGGAATGTGTTGCGACGCTTTGGTATCAGCATGCAAAAATTTCGGGAGCGCAATGTAGATGAGGAGGAGACACACTTTTCTTCCATGTGACCTCGTCAGCGCTGAGCGGCGGCTTCACGAGGCTGACCGTCAGCAGCTGTATCCGCTGTCCAGCGGCGTTGCGGTCGTCGTCCAGGCACCACAGGCTCTCGACTGTGTCGACGACGGCATAGTCTGAATTCCGCTCCTCCTCTTCCCTGCCATAAATGGTAATTCACTATTCATTCTACTCTACAGATAGATCGTCACGCTTTGCCGTGTATGTTATGCCTTGTGGGCTAGGAATGTGCACATACAGCGGTCACTCTGTAACATCTGTCACCTGTTGCGCCAGTAGGTGCGGCAGAAGGCCAGCTCGTTGCGCACGAGCACGGTGAGGTCTGCGTCTGTGATGCGCACATCCACGTCTTCTTCGTCAATCCAGAAGGGCAGCTCGAACTCCAGCGTCACATCGTCATCCGTCTCTGCGACCAGATGTAGTGAACATCCATCAGAAGTCTTTTATGCATTGCTTCAACAAGCTGCTCCCAGCGGATGCATATCAGACTGCGAAAAGATGTCCCAACATGCTCTTCAGTGCGGCCAGGTGTTTGGCATGTGAAGCCATGTGAAGCCATGTGAAAGCTTGCTCGGTTTGCAGTGCCCATCAAAACGCACCTGTGATGGTGTGCATGGGCTGCAGGCAGCGCACGCCATCGCTGTCGCCGCGGAAGAGCTGCCGCCATGTCACGCCGCACTCATCTTTTGGCAGCGAGATGGCAAATTGCCGGTTGTCTGGCGTCCTGCAATTACACGGCATCAGGTCATTTTCAGCGTGCACCGCACTGCGGCCAGCCGGTGCACTGCAGCAACACCCACATGATGCCAGCTTCATTCGAACTCTGGCGAGCTTCATCACTTTCATGCACAGCCCCAACACCCACACCTGTAGGTCTCGAGGTGCCGCGAGCTGTCGACACCCCTGCCCAGCATGCGCTCGATGATGGGCAGCGCCTCGCCCAGTGCCTGCAGCGTGAGCGACACCGCCGTGCGGTCCAGCAGCAGCTGCTGGCCGGCGTGTCCTGGCAGCCGGCACTACCAAATCACGTCAGCCTATCGATATTTGACAGCACACCACTGATGGGCGCACTGCGTGGCGTTGCTGAGCAAGGCGCGCTGAGCTCCCACCTGTCGGCACGTGGCACACCAGAAAGACGGTGCTGTCTGTCTGCGCCCACATGTAAAACCTGCCCAGCTCATGGTCGTATGACACCTGTGCACGGTGTGATCAGTCACCATCAGTGGTGGGCCAACCTACACTTGCCCACTTGATGATGCGGCAGTGGGAGGGGTGCAAGCGGCATCTTATACATGAGCTACTCCATGCCGGCATGAGATGGTGGCATAGTGCACGCACCAGGCGGTCAGGCCTGGCTGCCATCCTGCAGGCGGCATCCTGGAAGCTGCGCATCTCCCGCCGCTGCTGCGCATCTCGAAAGTTCGGGTCCTTCACCTCCAGCCTGCATGAAGCTCAGCGTGGTCAACGCCATTTGGTGTGCTGCCTCTGCACCTGGTATGCCGCCGCAGCAAAATTCTGTGCTGCATCTGCAATTTGCAAGCCTGCGCCAGCGAACGCAGCAGTTTTTCTGTGATTTCGCACCTGTGTGCGTCCTCAATGCGCTTCTTCTCCAGCTCGCGCTTTGCGAGCTGCGTCCGCATGTGGTCTGAGTTGATAAGTGGCCAGTGCAGCGGGAACGCATCCTGCGGAGGGGCCATCGACACGTTTTATCCCTCGAAAAACGTTGTGCATGACCTGTTGTGCATTTGCGAGGCAAACATTCGTGAAAGCAGTGGGACGAGCATCGAGCAGCACAGATTTGCAATATTGTGTCTCGTCGTAAACGAGCGCCGGACCTTCCAGTGGCGCTTGAGCGTGCAGAAGTCGCAGATCTTCATGCCGCACGTCCAGCAGTCCTTGGTGGCGGGCCGGCTGCACACCTCGCACACCACCACCAGCTGCGTGTTGGCGTCGCAGGCCATCCCCAGCTCGTCCAGCTGGTCCAGCAGCATCCCCTCGCCGCCGTGCGCCTGCGGATGCGTCATTGCAGGCTGCAACCGGATGTGCAGATTTCGAGAAGTAGTAGCTTGTAAGTTACCACCAGCTGAAGTTTTTTTCCAAGGACTTGTGGATCCAAAACCGATGCCTGCAACTCCTTGTGAACGACCAATCTGCCAGCGACTGTCGCTGCTGTCGTACTGCAGCACGACAAATGTAATTGACTTGCCTTGGCGGCAACGCCCTGCACGTAGCGGAACTGCAGTTCCTTCGCCCACGCATCGTACACGGCCCGCTTGGAGGCATCCGACACCACATCGAATGCGTCTTGAATGGCTCTGAACTCTGCCGCAGAGCCGCCCTTGTCCGGATGATGCGTCCTGATCAACTTCCTGTACGCCTGCACAGCGACATATTACAGTTTTTAAGTCTTACTTGATGTCTCAATTCGTAGCATAAAGTTGAACGCTCGGCAAGCACACCGACCTGCCGGATCTCTTTTGCTGTCGCCGTCGGTCGAATGCCCAGCGTCCTGTACCTCGCGTCACCGTAGAGATCTTCGACCTGAAAATTCAAGTGATTGGCGAAACGTCGCTTGCATACTAGCCAGCGATGACGCATAAATCAACAGCAATTGTTGGTGCGCTGCTGCACTTAATGCAGTGGGTGACCAGGACTCATTCCGCATCGAACCTGTGACCAAGGGTCCTTCACATCCGGCGACTGAACCATCTCCTGCGGTTGCCTCCTGCTTTGGCTGCACCTGTCTTCAATCGCCGAAACGTCGTGGACTGTTCCGCTGCACCTTCCGCATCCGCAGGATTTAACGTCCTCAAGCTGTAATGAGCAGCCGGCAAGTCAAGACTATCGCACTATATCTGAGCTGCTGCAGTCTAACATCTCTGTCGGACAAGTTGCCGGCCAGACTGCGAAGCGTCGTTTGTCTCGTCGAGCAGTTTTCAGCGCAGGGCGGGCGAACGGGTTATGTAATCCGCTTCCGGGTACAAATCTCTGCAGCAGAAAGTGGCCTTGCAGTCGTCGTTTGCTGCAGCACGGCCCACAGTCGGTTCCAATGAAAAGTTGTGATGGGGCGCTGACGCTGCGAAATCGGACGACCCTTGGTTGATGTCATCACAAGAGATCGCGGACTTCAGGCCCTCTGAAAGGCACTAGTCAGTGCACTCAATACAGCATGTCTCTTAGGAGTTGTGAGTGACGGTACTGACGAGGCGATCAGCTCCGTTTTGGCTCCAGGCGCCGGCTGAGACTTGCCGATCTGCACTGCTTGTGACACGAATTGGCTTGGCCTCACATTGAGCGACCTGCCCTGGAAGGCCGGCGGACTTGGGAGCCATGGACGCTAGAAAGCAAGCGACGCTTGACGCTGGCAAGAAGAAGGTGAGTGTCGGCGGCTTCAAGCGATTTGCGGCAAGCAACAGCTGGCGGGCTCGTGCTTGCAGCCTGTGTCTGTGGCTGCCAAACAGGTGCTGCCGTGCGAGGAGACTGAAACATCATGAGCTTCGTCACCTGCAGCTCGAGGAGTTCAAGCGGAGAAAGGCCGCCGCCGCAGCCGCAAAGCAGCAGGCTGCGTCCGGCGGGGCGCCGGCAGCGCCGGCCCGCAAGGCGTCTGCCGCTGCTCAGCCGCCGTCCGCCAGCCCTCCAAGACCCGGTCCGCCGCAGCCTGCTGCCCCGCCCGCACAGCCGGCCCCAGTCACCCCGGCCAGGCCCGTGGCACGGCCGTCTGCAATACCAGCGGCACCCACAGTTAGGCTGCAGCCGGCGCAGCAGCAGCCCGCGCCGCTGCTGGCGGCACAGCCGCGCGGCAGCAGCGCCCATGACCCACCATCTGATCACTCGAGCCCCACTGGCAGCCAGCCGCATCCTGCAAGCGCCAGCCGCGCAAACGGGGCCAGCAGTCAGCCGGGCCCTGCCTATGCTGCAGCCAGCACGCAGACGCTGGCTACCAACCCGCTGTTTGGCGAAGTGCAGCCGGCGGAGGACGGTTTTGGCTCGCCGCCAAGCGCCCCAGGGGCTGACCCTGCTACTGCAGCGGGCACCAGCAGCGACCTTCTGCAGCTGCAGCGCGAATACGGCCAGCAGGTGGGCAGGGGCACGCCTTGAGAATGCTGCTCGTGTCACATGAACACGATCCATACAAATCGCCGCTGCCCTACCTCTGCGCTCAATAGAGGGTGACCGCGTCTGTCTCCCCAAACCCTGCAGATGGCCGAGAACGAGGACCTGCAGGAGCGGGCGGAGGAGCTGCAGCAGCAGCTGGAGCAGCAGCGGGGCGCCGACGCTGCAGCCCTGCAGGCCGCGCAGGCCGAGGCGCGACAACATGCCGCGGCGCTGCAGGCCGCGCAGCAGGAGCTGCAGCAGCGGCAGCAGGCGCAGGCGGATGCCGCAGCCGCGCTGCAGGCGGCAGAGAGTCGCGCCGCCGACCAGCAGGCGGAGATAGCCGCGCTGCGGGAACAGCTTGTGGCCGCGGCCGACGCACAGCAGTCTGACGCGCATAGCGCGGCCGAGACACAGCGGGAGCTGCAGGGCCGGCTGGACGCCGCCGAAGCCGAGGCAACCGTGGCGAAGGTGGCGGCGGCAGCCGCTGCGGCTGCCGACGAGCAGGCCAATAGTGAGCGGCTGGCGGAGGCGGCTCGCGGCCGCGCGGAGGCGGAGCATGCGGCAAAGGCGGCGCAGGAGGCCCTGGAGCGCGCCAAGGCCCAGCTGCGCGCGCAGCAGGAGGAGCTGAGCGCCCTGCAGGAGCAGGTAGGCGCACGTTGCTTCGTTGACCCATGCTCATTCGTTATTGCATTCGGTGCATATTGGAGAAACCGACCACGAACCTCAGCTGACAGCTCTCTGTTCATGCCACTCTTTTGTGAGTCGTTCCGTATGCCTGCGAGCACTTTGTTGCTTGCACCCTGACCTTCTGGACCATGGTCGGTCTCGCAGGTCGAGGAAAGCGAGGAGGTGCGCACACAGCTTGATGCAGAACGCAACGCCGCTGCGCAAGCGTCTGCGCAGCTGCAGGAGGCACAGCAGCAGGTACATGCGTCCAGTACCTGCTGCTCTGGATCTTTGCGCGACAAGCAGGCGTCTCGAAGTGTCGCACATCCTCATACGGCAGTCGCATGCCATCCAGGCGCATCATCGCCATTCTACCATACTTCAGCCCTGCGTGCAAGCACACGCTTGCACTGCTGATGCAGGCCACTTCTGAATTCAACTCGTCGACAATCGTTTGACATTTGGTGGCGCAGCTGGAGGAGACAGAGGCGGCCAGCCTGGAGCTGGACGACAGCAACACGCGGCTGGAGGGCAGCCTCACAGCGCTGCAGGCGGAAGCGGAAGCCCTGAAAGCGCAGCTGCGCGACGCGGCCGACGCCACCGCCGGCTCCGCGCAGCTGGACCAGGAGCTGCGCGCGCTGCGCTCGGCCGTCGGCGACAAGGAGACCGCCCTCACCGCCCTCAAGGTCAGGCTCATATCTGGTGTAGCTGCCTCATGTGGGCGACCTTTCGGCGCACAGCGTCAAATTTGACGGCATGACATGCAGCTGTGCGAAGCGAGGACAAATCTTGCTCCGCAAGCTCGATCCGCCAGCAAGTTCCCGGCAGCAGACATTGCAGAGTACATTTTCTTGTCGTGCCAACTTGCCGTTGAGAAATCCGTCGTCGAAATTTGTCCACCCGGCGCATGCGCAGACGCGCCTGATGGAGGCCAGCACGGAGCTGGAGGCGGCCGAGGAGAAGCAGAGCGCTACCGAGGAGGCGGCGGCGGCGGCGCGCACCGAGGCGGAAGAGCGGGGCGCCCAGCTGGAGCGGGTCATGCAGGCGCAGGGCCGCCTCACGGACCAGCTGGCCGACCAGGAGGCCGAAAACGAGGTGTGGCGATGATCTCTTCGTGCTCCCTCTCCTGCATCTCCAGATGTGCAGAAGGAGGTGTGGCGCTGCTGTCCCTGCATCTGTCAGGCGAGAGGCGTGCGGTAGGAGAACGCGCAGCCAACTTGACAGGTGCTTTGAACAGGGTTCTGAAGCGACACGAACATCATCTGCTGTCTTGAGCCAGCGTCATGTTCAACTGATGGGTCGCATTTGGCCGCAGGCGCTGCGGAGTGCGGCGGGCGAGGTGGAGCAGCTGCGGGCGGAGGTGCAGGAGGCAACAGCGCAGGCGGAGGAGGTGTACTCCCAGATCGGCGCCGCGAAGCAGGAGGCCGACGAGCTGCGCGACCAGCTGGCGGCGGAGCTTCAGGTCCGGCTGCCTTGCATGATGTCGGTTGAGCGTTGACAAAATGGCCGAGCCAAGTGACACAACCTTGGCGCTGCAAAGTGTGGGCTTGTGTCTGGGCACATCTGCCGAGGCGACGCGCATTGCAATAGAAGAGATCTAGGCAAGGCCCTAGCTGTGTGTTTCTGAGCATCACTCAACACTCAAACTCGGTCGATGGGCAGGCCGAGGAGGCGCTGCACATGCGTCTGGAGGAGGCGGAGGCGGCGACCGCCGCGGCGCAGCGGCAGCTATCCGATGCGCAGCAGCAGCTGACGGTTGCTGCGGAGGCCGGCGATGCGTCCGCTGCAGCGCAGGCGCAGCTACTCGAGGCGCAGCAGCAGCTTGCTGCTGCACAGCAGCAGCTGGCAGACGCGGAGCAGCAGATTGCGGCGGCAGGGGAGCGCGCAGAAGCTGCGGAGGCCGCCGCCGGCGCCGTGCAGCAGGAGGTGGCGCAGCTGCAGGAGCGGATGCAGGAAGCAGAGGCCGGGGCGCAGGCGGCGCGGCAGCACGGCCAGCAGCTGGAGCAGCAGCTGGCCGATGGCGGCGCACACTCGCAGCAGCTGGCGGATCGGTTGCAGGAGGCAGAAGCGGCTGCGGCTGCCGCCCGGGAGGATTCGGCGCGTGCGCAGGAGCAGGCGCAGGAAGCGATCGCGGTCGCCGAGGCGGCGCAGGAGGAGGCCGGCCCGCTGCGGGAGCAACTACAGGAAGCGGAGGAAGCAGCGGACGCGGCGCAGCGAGACGCGGCGCAGCTGCGGAGCCGTCTGCAGGAGGCGGAGGCCGCCGCCGAGGCCGCCTGCCAGGAGGCGGGCCAGCTGCAGGAGCGCTTCGAGGCCGACGCCTCCCAGCAGGTGTACACTTACTCTTTGTAGTGTGAATTGACCTGCTTCTGGCCTGAGGATACATCACGATGCTGATTGAGTTCCCTAAATCGGACCGCAATCTGAGCAAGCGTGTTGCTGCGCACAAGACTCGATTGCTGCTGTTCGGATTCGGCCTGAGCGGGGGTATCTTCATGTTGAAAGGTGGTGAGGGTCAGGTCAATGAGGATCAGTCTTGTTGCTCGCAGGCCCAGCTGCTGCAGGAGCAGCTGTCGTCCGCCAACGCCCAGGCGCAGGCGGCGCAGGAGGAGGCGGTAGAGCTTTCGTCCGCGCAGCAGCAGCTGCAGGAGCGGCTAGCGGAAGCGGAATCCGCCACCGCGGACGCGCAGTCTGCTGCTGAAGCCGCACAGCAGGAGCTGCACCTGCTGTCCGAGCAGGCCGAGGCGGGTCAGGCGGAGCGGCAGGAGCTCGGAGCGCAGCTCGCAGCGGCGGCTGCGGAGAAACAGCAGGCCCAGGACGAGCTGGCAGCCGCCCGGGAGCGCGCAGACGGGTGCGTTTCTTGGTTGTACAGTGCCGCTTTGGGGCATTGGTGGTGCACGCTTGACAGCAGCATGGTTGCGCTTGTAATGGGTCGTGGTGACAGGAGGACCCTGCTGTTGGCGCTGCAATGCCACTTCTGTCAGACGACTGATCAGAATCGTGGCTGAGATGGTGTGACATCGTGGCAGGGCCGAGGCATCGGCGGCGGAGGCAGAGGAGCTGCGCACCCTGCTGCAGGCGGCGCAGGAAGCCCAGCAGGTGTGCGGCAGATCCAACCAGCTTGACCCACCTGCTCATTCCCACCCAATGCATGTTGTCCGACAGAGGCCACTTGGTCATAGGAACCAGTTCCGAGACATTGGCAGGGTCTTGTGTTCACCGTGCTGTCGCACGTCTAAACAAACAACGGCACGGCCGCAGGCGGACCGGGCGCAGCTGGACGCGCTGGGCGGCGAGTGGCAGGCATACTTCGACTCGGAGACGGGCGGCCTGCGGGAGCAGCTGGCGGCGGCGCAGGCGGCCGCCGGCGAGGCCGGCGAGCTGCGCGAGCAGGCGCAACAGAGCGCGGCCGCGGCGAAGGAGCTGTCCTCGGTGCGGGCCTTTCTGGCGGCCGTTCTGATCCACGGGGTCTGCCAACGCGCGGCGCGTCGCTTGCACCGTGGCATCGTTGCACGCCTTACATGATGCTGTGTGGCAAGAGAGCGAGCTGCCGGGGCTGTCCAACCCAACAGGTACAGATGGGACCACTCAAGCTCTTCGTAAACCCATGGAACACTCAATCGCATGGTCTTGGATGCAAACTGCAGGAGAAGGAGGACCTCATGCGGGAGCTGGACAGCCTGATAGAGCAGGTGGAGGCGACCATCGCGGAGCGCGACGCGGCGGCCGCCGCCCGCGACAACGCCGAGGCCCGCCTTGCGGCGGCGCAGGCGGCGTCACAGGACGGTGCCGCCTTTGCGCAGCGCGCCGCAGACCTGGAGGTGTGCCTTTTCCCGGCAGTGATGGGTTTTGCATCGTTCTAAGCATGAGCAGGCTGGCTTGTTTTGCCACGAAGAGCTGGCAGGCGTCCATTTTCCGCTGATCCCAAAACCATCTGTAAGTCCCTAACCCAACTCGATACATGTAACGGTTCAGATCAGCATCATCGCTTGAAACCAGCAACTTGTGTGCGGCGCTGCCTCATGCAGGAGGAGTTGGCCCAGCTGCAGGCACGGCTCGAGGAGCAGCAGCAGGCGCTTGCGGGCGAGCAGCAGGCGCGTGCGGAGTCGCAGTCCGAGGCGCAGGCCGCGTCGGACGAGCTGGCGCAGCTGCGGCAGCGGGCGGAGGACGACAGCCAGCGCCTGGAGGAGCTAACATCTCATCTGGACGCCGCCCAAGCCGCAAGGTACTGTCAGTGTTTGACCGCGTTTGGGTTGCATGACAACATGGTTGCATGTCAAGAGCTCTTCTGTCTACAGGGATCTGATTTGTACCACATTGCGCTTCAGAACTGCGACAGTCCCATGCAACACATTCTTCGACCCTCTACTACTTGCTCAATGTGTGACGACAAAACCCTCAATCCCCAACCTTCAACCCTGAAAACACTCATGCTGACCTGCAGTGCCAGCGCCGACGAGGCGGCGGTTGCGGCGGAGGCGCGCTTTGCGGAGGCCGAGACCCGCTGCCGCATGGTCGAGGCGCAGCAGGCGCCGCTGATGCAGCAGCTGGCCGAGCTGCAACAGCAGCTGGCGAATGCTGCTGGCGCAGCGCGGCAGGCGGGCGCCGGCGCCGGCGAGCATGCGGCGCAGCTCGAGGCTGAGCTGCAGCAGCTGCGGTAAGTACCGCAGTGTCCAGGGAGGTGCAGATGCATCGTTTTGGACACTACAGTGGCAATAGCGCCGGATGCACGTTAGCTGTTTCTGGCATCCTGCAGGGATGCACATGAACCGCTATGCAGAACCTTGTCCACAGGATGCCAACCACTTTACTTTGATTTCATCAATTTATCTGCCCTTGGAGTACGACCTACATCCTTATTTTGCCCTGCCGCAGGGAGCATGCCGAGGCGCTGTCGCAGGAGCGCGAGGCAGCAGCAGCGGCGGCGGACACAGCGCAGCGGCAGGCCGCAGACGCGCAGGCGGCAGCCACGGCGGGCGGGCAGCAGGCGGCGCAGCTGCGATCGCAGCTGCAGCAGGCGGCCGCCACCGTCGTTGGCGCGGCCGCGGAGAAGCACCGCCTGGAGGTCGCCCTGCAGGTGCTGCGACAGCCTCTATGTCCTGCGGCAGCTGGTTGATGTTGACGAGCTGTAGGCTACGACAAGACATTTCGAGGCTGTGTCCAGCTGCCTGAGCTTGAGGATGCTTGGGGGCAGGGTTCATAGTTAAGCCGGTGTCATAAGGCGAGCTTGTTCTGTGCGCAGGAGGCGCATGCGCGCGGCGAGGCGCTGCAGGGGGCGCTGGCGGCGCGGCAGGGCCCGCCCAGCGCCGGGCCGCCGCCGCAGCCGCTGTCCCGCGATGGCGAGACGGCTGCCCGCCTTCGCGACATGCACCAGCAGCTGTCCCAGCAGGTGATTTTGGGAGCCTGCCTTGCAGCTGAAAGACCATGCACAGGCACGGCAGCATGCCAAAGAAGGCGGGTGCTTGCGGCAAATCATGGCGAAACCATATGTGCTGACGCTCCGTCTGACAGCGTTCCTGGCGACTGCAGGAGCTGAGCATGACAAAGCTGCGGGCGGAGAACCACGCGCTGCAGAGCGAGCTGTCGTCGCAGCAGCAGCAGCTGGCGGAGGCGTCGCGCCGGCCGCAGGGCCCCACCTCCCGCCCGGGCGGCGGCTTCATCAGCAACAAGAAGAACGAGGACGACACCTTCGACGTGGAGGCCGCCGTGCTGACCGGTGCGCCCTGCTGCGCTTTTTTGCTGAAAGAACGGTCGGCTGCTGGAAGATGGTATAGGCATCTGGAAGCAGCGCCTGCTCGAGAGCCTGCTGTTTTGAGGCTTCACGGACGCCACAGCGAACGTGCTTTGCAGTTGCGCTTTGGTGGGGGACTATTTTGTGTCCCTGCAAAATGAATACAATACTGATGTGCTGATTTTTCATCACAGGCGGCGGCAGGGGCTTTGCGCCGCTGGCGGGACTCATTCGCGGCGCGCGGCCGCCGCTGAATGCGCCGCTAGCGGTTGCGGCGGCGCACCAACTGGACCGCCTGGCTGTGACACTCAACCAGCGGCCGCTCGCCCGCGCCCTGGTCTGCCTGTACATGCTGCTCATCCACATCTTCTTTGTCATCTTCTGAGGGGCGTTTGTGCAGGGTTTCGTCAGCTGCCGTGGGAAGACCAATGCCACCGGCGGATTGAATGAACAAAGGAGTTTGCAAGGGATAGGTACCGGTTGTAAAGAGAGGTCATGCCCACCACAGCTTTACGTGAGTCAGATGATGCAAGGTTCCCTTGAGATTTATGCACCGGCGCAGCAAGGACTGCACCGTCCAACGCCCAAGTCCTTGCGGCCCAGCACGAGAGCACTCAAATAAGAGTCTGACTCTTCCGCTTCGTGCTCTCGCTTCCGCTTGATGTTGCGCTAATGATAGCTTGTCAACATTGTCGCTGCACAAGCCTACAACCCACCGGCATGAGCGTCATCTCCTTCTGCTGCCGCATCAGTGGCCATGCTGCTGCATTGCCACATGTGCAGTCAGCACCTTGACGTAATCGTACTTGTTTCCCAGTGGCAGTCCATCTTTGCGACCAAATCCGATCTCAGTAGCATTGACCCCGTTCATGCACCAAGTGGAGCACTCCATTGCGGGTTTCAAACTCATCGGTGCCTGTGCAGCTGCACTGGCTCTGCTGGCGGCGGTGGAGGCTGTGTGGCAGCAAGTACGGCCTCTGCCGCTAGGGGCACGATGTCGACGAGCTGCAAGTCACATCAACCAATGCGCTCTTAGGTCCAGCCATTATCGAGGGTCAGAAGGTGTCTGACGGCACAGCTGAGCACTATCAGAAACCAAAAGCAGTCTGCAAGCATTTGACTGGCAAGAACAGGTTGAACGGTTTTCACCTTGTCACATATGTGCAGGGCTATGCAGCTCTGATCACAACAAAGAGAATGCAGCGCCCACACTGGATGGAGGGCGCGCCGACTGTCAAGCGCTTGGGGCGCATCAGCACCGTGTTCCGCTTGAAGCTGCGCTCTTGCAGCTTGTTGAGGCAGGCTGGACCAGCAGCACACCTCTGTCGGGATTGCCTGCCGGACATCTTCACGGCTCTTGCCATCGACATGGTGAGAGGGCAGCTGCTGCGGATTAACTTGATGGCGGAGTTGCTGCAGCACACCACAGTCGAGGGCCGATGCAAAGGAACAGAGGACCAGCAGATTCTGCGCACGTTCAGTCTAGAGGCCACGAGTATGCTCAACAGGCCAATACGAGGAATGCGAGAAGTTTGCACAATTCAGCTGGAGCAGCCAGCTGGGACTGAACCACAGACTACCTATATGAAGTTACGCAGTTGACTTTCAGCTTCCACAAGGGTGTTTTTGTTTGACGAGCAATCCTGATTAGAGAGTCTGTCGACCGCTGTTTTCTGATGTGCTGCAAGCGCCGCCGCCAACATGCAGGCAACATATTTGAGAAGCAGGAACATGCACTCAACAGGAACAGGAGCATGCAGGCAGTCAACCGCATGTTTGCGAGATGTGTTACCCAGGAACACGAAGACAGTTGAGCTCTGCAGCGCTTCACAGGATCACTGCGCAGTCGCGCCATCTGTCACAGCACTTTCGTGTTCATGCTGGATGCAAGGTGCATCACAGCTCATCGTGGTGAGCAGTTGCTTTCACGGACGAATTCCACGGCGCCGGCAGCGCCACCGAGATCCTCTGCCTCTACCTCACCCGTCCTGCTCCAGGGCACAAGTGTATGTGCCCAGTTTGCTGCGGGGCTCGCTGGCCGAATTTTACTGCCGAAGGAACCCGTTGCGGCTGTGTCCGTCCTACACCTTGCCCGAATCATGTTTGCCGCCGGTGCCCGCACTTTGCTCCCGCTGCACACTCGTTGTTCGGATACTTTTTATTGTGTATTGTATTCACGATGCTGTGGATAGCAGCGATGCTACGGACCCGGGTTGCTGCTTCATCGAATTAATCATCAGTGCACTGATAGCTCAGCCGCGGATTATTCGATGGCTTTTGCGAACCACACGCTCGCCTGCTTCAAAAAGAGAATTGCTAACGAGGATGCATCCATATGGAAAGGTGTTCAATCACACTTGAAGGTCATGTGGGCCCAAACATCGTAAGATCACATATAGTCTCGGACGATTATGCGAGCAGCATGCAGCAAAGGCGGGCCGACTTTCTCATGTGTTACAACTCCAAGAATCCGATAACCAAATCATCATGCAAAGGATCGCTGCCGCGACTGCGCCGTCTGTCAGCGCGCCGCCCTCCCCTGTCTGGCCACAACAACATTAAAGCTCATCGTGGGCAGCTTCCTGTTCGGACGGATCCTCAGCCACCGGCGGCACTGCCTGCTCTGCCGCTGTTTCTGCAACCTCGGCCCCGTCAGGGCCATGCTCCAGGACAATGGTATCCGTGCCGGCCGCAAAGAGCTGCCAGGTGCCGCGGGCCCCCTTGTCCGGGTTCCACTTCCAGTGGAATTCATTACCATGCTTGTCCCACACCTTGCCCGAGTCCACATCGCCACCGGGCACCTCAGCGGCATTGCCGTCCTCTACAGGCAGCCCTTCCTCCGCCGGCATGCCGTTGTCGGCACCTGCAGTGGTCGTCACATTGTAGGTTTTGTTGCTGCCATGATTGACAATTTACAAGCTTGTACAGGCAGCGAAGACCTAATTCAGATGATGATGACAAGAACAGGAACCGAGATTTGAGCCATGTCACAGCATGGCAAGCTCCAGCAGCCTCACCTCGCAGCGGCGGCTCCAAGCCTTCCTCCGCAGTCACGCTCCGCTCGCCGCCAGGCGCAGCTGCCGCATCTGGCTGCGGCGGCTCGGCTGCCGCGAGAGGGTCGCCTGCGGCCGACGCCGCTGGGTCGGGCTCTGGCGCGCCGCTCAGCGGAGGCGCCGCATCGCCGCCGCCTGGCTCTGCTGCAACGCTCGCTAGCTCTGCGGCCTCCACCAGATTCAAGCTTGCTGACTCCGGCTGCGGCTTGCCCAGAATGAAGGCGAGGCCGTCGTCCGCACTGTCTGGCGCATCCTTCGGCGCCGCCGGCGCGCCGCCGGGCGCGTCGGCAGCTGCAGCGGGCTCCGCCGCCGGAGGCGGCAGCACCACCAGGCCATGTTTCTCGGGTGGCGGCACCTCGGGGGCGGCGTCCTCCGCTGAGGGCTCGGCAGCGCCGCCTTCCTGCTCAGCAGCGGGCTCCTGGGCCTCCTCTGTCGGCTCATTGCTTGGCGCTGTTGCAGCAGCGCTGCCAGCCGCCTGCTGCTCATCCTCTGCTGCAGCTGCCTCCTCTGCCTGCGTCCGGAGGTGTGAAGGAGGTCAATATGCGGCTTCCTTAACACTAGCAAAAGGAGCATGCAAGAAACACCGCCTGATGTGTGCTGACTGTGTTGAACAAGCAGTAGTCTCTGCGGATTTTTCTGTGCAGTTGAACGCAAGGACTTCTCGAGCCATATCCACTGGAAATTGCTGATCTCTCAATACATCGGCACAAAAAGTGCACAGCTTGTGACAACAGGCTACACCTGCTCGGCGTCCTCGGCGGCAGGCTGCCGCGCCGCCGCAGTCCCGCCAGCCGGCTGCTCCTTGTCTGCGGCCAACAGCTCAATCCTACCGACCGGCTTGCGCGCGGCCGCTGATTTCGCAGCAGGCTCTGCCTCCGCCTCTACAGCCGGCTCTGTCTCCGCCTCAGCAGCTGCCGCCTCCTTGGCGGGCCGGTCCGCCTCGTCAGGCTGTGGCGCCGCTGCGGTGGGCGGCTGACCGGCTTCAGCCGGCGCTTCTGCCGGCTCGTCTGGGCCCGCATCCGCCGCCACGCCGTCTTCAGCTGTCTCCGCTGAGCTGTCGGCGTCGCCGGGCTGCGGCTCTGCCGCTGCCGCGGGCTCGGCGGGCTTTGTTGGCGTCTTGCCTGCACGTTTGCTGGCGCTGGACAGCAGAGGATCCGGCACCATCGCCTTGCTGGCATTCTTCAGAGATTCCAGTGCCTCCGCAGCCGCCGCAGCTACATCTGCGGCTCGCTTGGCTGGCACTGCAGCAAACGTGCTGTTGCCGTCATCAGCTGCAGTGGTTTCAGCTGCATCCTGCTCGCCGCTGCCCTTGGCTGCTGACGGCTCGTCTGCCGCGGCAGCATCGCCGCCTGTGCCGACGGCCTCCGAATCAGCAGCTGTCTGGTTTGAGAGCGGCGCGTCCGTGCTGCCCGCCTTCGCTGTGATGCCGCTGTGAGGCCGCTCATCTGCAGGGGCCGTCGCTTCTGCCCCTGGCGCTGCATCCTTCGAGCCTGCCGGCGGCGCGGCCGGCTCCCCAGCCTCCTCGCCAGCCGCCTCATCAGACTGTGCCGCTGCTGTATCGCCGTCCGCTGAGCCAGCGGCTGACGCATCGGCTGCCGGTTTGCTGTCCACATCGTCCGCCTCGCTCGCCGGCGGCTCGCTGGTGGCGTCTGGCGCATCCGGCGGGCTGTCTGGCTGCGCCTCTGGCCGTGCTGACACGTCCAGCAGCTCTTCCTTCAGCACCAGGGCTCCTGCCGTTGACTCGCCGTCTTCTGGCACCTCCTCAATGTCGGCCAGGGGGTCCGGTTCCGCCTCCGCCCACTGCTGCGGCGTGTCTGGCTGCTGCGGCTCCGACTCCTGTCCGTCGCCGTCTGCCGCGCCGCCGTTGTTGCCGCTGTCGTGCGGCTTCTGTTCGTCACGATGCAGCTCCCACTGCTGCTGCTCTGTCGCTTGACCGGCGGCATCAACTGGCTCCTGCATCCGCAGCGGCTGCAGCGCCTCCGGCAGGCTGCCATTGGCAGCGCCGCCGCCCCGCTGCCGCAGCCGCCGCTGCAGCGCCAGTGCGGCGCCCGGCAGCTGCCCGGCGCGCGCGGCTGCGGCGCGCGACACGTTCCAGGCGGTGCCCGTCACTGGCGCCATGTACTTGCCGACCGGCGCAAAGTACAGCGTCCGTTTCTGCATTTGCCAGCATGAAAGCAGTCTATGCCATGGTCATTGCACACACTCCAATTCTGCTCACCAGTGGGTGCCGCGTTGTGACGGTGCGGCTGCACCGCCAAGTGGCACGTCAAGGGTATGTCAGCTTGACGCCATGCACAATCTCAGCGCAAGGTGAAAGAGTGAAGAGCTGCAGAATGCGGCACTCGCGCAGACCTGCAGGATGTAGGCGACGACCAGGAAGAAGACGGCGAGGCCGCCGTACAGGGACACGGTGTCCAGCACGGAGGAGGTGAACAGCGCGCGCAGCAGGCGGCGGGAGCCGCTGAACAGCCCCCGGTGCGAGCGCAGCTCCTCGCGCCCCTCCGCCAGCCGATCGTTGGACGCGTCCATCGCCGCCAGCGTCGCGCTCGTGTGCTCCAACTCCTGCGCAGCACAAAACTCGCGCTGAGTGGAAACGATTCGAAGGTTGGCACTGTGGATGAGCAAAGGCGCTCAGTGGTGAAGCGAGGGGGGAAGGTCCGCAAGCTGGCAGCGTTGGGTGAAACAGGCTCTTGAAGGCATGTTTCGTGTTGTTTGAGCTGAAATATCACTGGCGGGAGGGCAATGCGGCAGGCGGCAGCGGGCGCACCTGAGCCATGAGCTGCCGGGTGCGCAGCAGGCTCTTGGTTATGCCCTGCGACGTGACGACGACGGACGCCTGGCCCGCCCGGCCGGGCGCGGCCGCCGCATCGCCGCCTGCCAGCAGCGCCTTGCGAGCCGCGGCGGCGGCAGCCTCCGTGTTGCGCCGCGCCTGCAAAGATCCAGTTGCTTTGATGCAGCGAAGCCAGTGGTTCCAACTTGATGCAGCCTTTTGAAATGCTACGCAGTCACACTGTGGTGTCAGATTACATGCGCTGAATTGCGCTGGGCTATGTGCGACAATGCAAAACCCCTGCGAATGGGCTAAATGCATTGATGAAAAGCGTCAAGGCCGGACCTGGACGTTGGCCTGCTTGAAGGCGGTCTGTAGGCACTCGTACTCCGCCTGGTGCCCCTTCAGCATCTCGGCCAGCCGCGCCGCCTGCTCCTCCCTGCACGAGACGGGACGTGAGACTCGTCAGCCACTGCTCAGTACCAACGTTCCTGCCTCTGCACCATTCACAACGTGAGAGCAGGTTGCGGCGCAAGAACCGCAATGTGCAGAAGAGCACTAGCCTGGGAGTGGGGGGAATGAGCCTGAATGCAAACACTGATGCAGGCAGTGGAGCAGCAGCGTACGTGTCCTGCTCCTCGGTGAGGATGGCCAGGTCGCGGGTGGCCGCTCGCAACGCCGCCAGGTCATCCCGAATCTGCGTCAGCTGCGCATTGAAGGCCGAGCGGTTGTCCAGCGTGCTGCTGAACAGGTCAGTGATGTGCCGGGATGCCTTGGCTTCCAGCGCTGCCAGCGTGGCGGCCAGCTGAGCCTCTTCATCCTGAGGCGCGTCCATCCCGCAGGCTGCCTGGCTGCTTCGGGGCAAGGGGCTTCAGAACCAGCCAGGCGACATCATGCGGCCCTGATGTGTATGCAAGGGATTGATGGAGCAAAAGCTGTCTACAAACGGCATTTGCTCTTGCTGAGGCTGTCCAGCTGATCTGCAGTCAATCGCAATCGCAATCAATCGCTGCGAAGCCCCCAGGTCGCAGCACTACAGGGCCAGGATCAAAGACGATCGTGCATGGTACACCGCTGCGGCCTGCAGAGCTGCAATTGCTGAACGCATTGCAACTCGTGCTCGAATACACATCTGCAGCTGCCCCTGCATGCAATGCAAAACGCAGCTGAATTGTCCTGGGCTGCGGCCAGACACACTTTGCGACACTTGTCTCGATGGCTTTAGTTCTTTGCAAGACACGCCATTCGCGAACGTGAAACCTGCGCAACTCTCGAAAAAGCCGTCTGTCAGCGCGGTTCATTGCCCGGGGCGCTGCTGCAAGATTGTCACTGGCAGTAGCTTCAAACCCACGTCATGGATCGATGGAGTGGAAGGGACACTCGCGACGATGATGACAGCGCCGCAGCATCGAAGCCCATGGGTCAAGTGGCAAGGACTGGGTTGGGCGCGTTTGTAAAGGCGGACACAGGTCGGTGTGACATGCTGCCGGTGGGTGATTCAGTTGAAGCTCTGCAACGGCGAGAGCGACTGGAGATCCAGATTGTCACACGATACTCTCACACAACATGGCCACAGGCATGGGCTGCAAAGAGACAGCCACATTCCGGCCGGCGACGGTGACGCTGTCCCGGCGGGAGCAGGCACAGGGTCAACAGGTAGGGACGACTGCAGATCCGACGGAGGCTGTGGTGATTGGAAATTGCCTGCCCTTGTTTTTTGAGCAGGTACCAACAGCAGCACACTCATGTCTGCCCACGGTATGCAGGCGACTGAAAGCGCAGCGCGCGTCACAGCCTCAGTAGCAGAGCGAACCGCGAACGCGGCGCAAGCGCAACGTAACACATCTGCCGCACCAGAATCAGCGTCCGGCTTCAGGGCGCCGACCTGGGCGGCAGACCCTCTGGCAGGCGCCACGCTGCAGGCATTCAAAAACGGGGTGCTCGTGCAGACGACCCCGCTGCAGCAGAAAGCGACGCTCTTTGGCAGGTGGGACACAGCTGCATATTGTGCATTGCCCTGCGTCTCTCAGTCGACATGCGTTGTGTGCTTGCCAGGTGTGATCAGTCTTGCGGTGTCTGCCACGCCAAGCATGACCACAGCCATGCCATCTCCTCCGTCGCAGGCTAGCAAACGCAGACGTGCAGCTGGAGCACGCCAGCATCAGCAGGCAGCACGCGGTGCTGTGCTTCCGCGCCGGCGGTCAGGCAGTGCTCATGGACCTAGCCTCGGCGCATGGCACCTTCGTCGGCTCCGAGCGCCTGGCCAAAGTGGGAGATCAGCTCGCTTGCATGCCAAGATGTTCGGTCAGTCCCCCATGCAGCATGCAGGTTCCCTGACCTGAAAATCAAGTGTACATTGCAGTCAGCCTCTGCCAATCAACCTTCTGTGTTGTGGCCAGCACGCGCCACGGGACCTCCTGGAGGGCGAGGACATGCGGTTCGGGGCATCCACGCGGCGGTATGTCCTAGAGCGGCGGCGGCCCGGGAGCGGCGGCAATACCGCTGGCTCCAGCAGGAAGCGTAGCGTGTCGTGGCCCGACGAAGGGGATGCTGCAGGTTCCCACCTCCCCCTCTCCCCCCTCTGCGCAGCTCCTTTTTGCAGCTGTGTGTGAATCAGAGGGACTCATACCGATGGTCTTCTGAACATCATCCCTTCCACACCGCAGGGCCGGACGAGAAGCGGCGCAGCGGCAGCAACGCCCTGGAAAGCACCATTGGCTATTCGGACAGCCAGCCCTTTGCCGTCAATGTGGGCCCGGTGGCGGCGGCGCCCGAGCAGACCGCAGGCCGCTTTGCAGACCTTGTCACGCCGGTCGTGCGGCCGGCTGCTGCTCGACCTGAGGCCAAAGGGCATGACGAACGGCGCGGCAGGGCGGCCGGGCCTTCGTCGCCCGAGGGCGGCAGCCATGCAGACCGGGTCAAGTCACTCGCGCAGGAGGAGTTCAGAAAGTTTGTGGAGCAGGGGCGACGGCGGTCCAGCAGTTTCTACGACGAGCTGCCACCGCCCACCAGCGGATCGTGAGTCGGGCAACATTGGCAGGATTGGCAGGTGCCGTGCTGACTCGCAAGGTTTGTCGTGCACGCACAAGATCGCGCACAGAATCGATTCCTCGTTCCAAGTCGCAATAAACCCCCGTGCTGATCTCGTCAGCTATTTCGTCACGAGATCGCTTGCTCTGGCCAACTCCTGCCGTTTGCAAAGCGCACTTCGGTCCAGAAGATTACGGGGTACTGCAGCACGGGTGGGGGTCCCCTCCGCCGAAATTGCAGCGGTTTCGAAACCCCCTCAGATCGGTTCCGGAGTCCAGTGACATTCCGCTGCACAGCTGACAACTCAGCCAACATGACTGGCGTTTCGATCAGCAATGTCACTGGCACAGCTGGGCAGGGTCCCAGCATCTGGGATCTCTACAAGAGGCTGGGCATCCTCGGCAAGGGGTGAGACAGTCTGTTCGTTCGGTATAAGCCCTTTCAGCAGTCACTGCAGGCCTTGTGTTCCACGCTCATGGTGTGATGCTTGCTGCTGCCCGGCAGTGGGTCCCCATGCCTGACGCCCTCCTGTGCATCGCAGCGCATTTGGCACCGTGTATGAGGTCGAAGACCACCAGAGCGGCGAGCACTTTGCGGTGAAGCAGATCTCCAAGGCGAAGCTCTCCTGCGCGGAGGACGTGGAGGATGTGCGCCGGGAGATGCAGGCGCGCTTTCAGCTAGGTTGCCGCTGCAAAGGCATGGATGGGCGGGACCCGGCACTCACTTTATGTAAACATGTAGCATTGCCAAGCCATGTAACAACGCAGAAACAGCCATGCATGGTTACCCAGGCGAACATCCTGCAGTGCACTTCCTAGGCCTCGCCTTCCGTGGCAAACACCGTGGCAAACACCGCAGGTGCTGGAGCTGGTGGGCGACCACCAAAATATCGCCGCGCTGAAGCAGACGTTCGAGGACCGGGACTATGTGTACTTCATCCTGGAGTTGTGCAAGGGCGGCGAGCTCTTCGACCGCATCGTCGCCGAGGTATGCTTCCCTCTGCCTGGTTGAGATGTCGGTCGAGCCTGTTCCCATCACCGCCATAGCGGCAAATGGTTTCATGGTCCAGTTTCCGGCAGCACTGCCCGTCGCTGTGAGTTGTTGCGCCCTGCTCCCAAGCTCGGTCAGCGCCCATGACATCAAAGCTGTCACCCTCTGAATGGCAGGGCACCTTCTCGGAGAAGAAGGCCGCGCAGTACTTCCGCATCATGGTGGAGGTCATTCACCACTGCCACCAACTGGGGGTGATCCACAGGTGGGCGCCTGACGCTGAGCCAAAAGCTGTGCCCGCACTGCACTGCCGCGCTGCGCTGTGCTGCTGTGGGCACGCCGGCTGTGGCAGGCCCTGTCCCTCTCCCATCACAGTGGGAGCACCGCGCCGCAATCAGCTCGAACATGATTCGTGGAACATGTTGCAGGGACATCAAGCCGGAGAACTTCCTGCTCACCACCAAGGGCGACGAGGCCGAGTTGAAGGCAGCTGACTTTGGGCTGTGCACCTACTTCAAGATCTCCGAGGTCTTCGACAGGTGATGCCCTGCCTTGATGCCTCATGCATACACAAATGCTGGTCTCGTATTGTCGTCCAGCAGCATCCGGCCGCACAAGGGCGAGTACTCTCACGGCGGACTCTGTGCCTCGCAGCATCGTCGGCTCCGCCTACTACGTGGCTCCGGAGGTCCTCAGGCGGAACTACACCTGGCACGCAGACGTGAGACGCTCGTCCGACCTCTGCTCCCGCCACTGCGCACAAGCACAGCACATCATGCACTCGCCTGCTGGTTGCGGTGCCAGTCTGCGGCCTGCCCCCCTGGGGTGCGACCTAATGCGCTCAAGCACTCGCGATCCTGGCGTGCTGATAGCTTCTCCTGTGCGCCGCCGCAGATGTGGAGCCTGGGCGTCATCCTGTACATCCTGCTGAGCGGCATGCCGCCCTTCTATGGCGACACCGAGGAAGCCATCTTCAAGATGATACTGCGCGGCCAGGTATGTGGACGCTGTTGTCACGGCCCTGGGGAAGGGGTGCTGCTGGCGGAAGGAGTGCTGCCGGCAAAGATGATGAGCAAAGGGGGTCCCTCCTTGATGCGATGTGGTTGGCAGGAGTCCTGCGAATGCTCGCGAAGTGCCCGGCGCCCTGCTTTTCTACGCGAGGTCGGCAGCGCCGCGCATCAGCGCCTCGCACTGCGTTTGGGTAACAAGGCTGGCCACGGCGGTTCCGCTGGCCCAGTGCAAGATGTCGCTCAGCAAGAATGTGTCGCGAGTCTCCAGGTGGACCTGAAGACTCCGCCGTGGCCGTCCATAAGCGCGCCGGCCAAGGACCTGGTGCTGAAGCTGCTCAACCGGGACCCCGTCGCGCGCCTCACCGCGCAGCAGGTGCGCGCTCTGCTGGCCGCCTGCCGCTCCGGGTGGCGCGCAACGGCCGCCCTCCCCTTCCCGCATGCCCCACTCCCCTCACCCAGCAGCCCACCGCTCCAGCCTGCGAGCTGCGCCCATGGAGTCGCGCCAAGCGCACAGGTCAGCTGCAGCAGCGAAACTCTGAGACAGCCCTGGACCGAGGCGCAGGCGCTGGAGCACCCGTGGCTGCGGGAGCAGGGCGTCGCGAGCGACAAGCCCATGGACAGCGTCGTGATCGCGCGCATCCAGCAGTTCTCCGCCAACTCGCGCTTCAAGAAGGCGGCCATCGGCGTCATGGCCACCTGCCTGTCGCCTGCGGAGCTGTCGGGACTGGAGCACCTGTTCCAGAGCATCGACGCCGACAACAGCGGCACCATCAACGCCTCGGAGCTGCGGCAGGCGCTGCAGTCCATGGGCTCCAAGATCCCCGACGACCAGCTGCAGGCGCGGGCTTGTGCGACAGTTTGTTTATCAAGGGTTTAGGGTTTGTGAGGTTCCCGTGCCGCGCACGCCGCACCGCCCGCCGCGGCCGTGGGTGCCTCAGGCTGCGAAGCTGCGTGTCTTTGCACAGCTGCACACGACCCCGCCGCCGTTGCCGCCGTTGCTGCCATTGCCGCCGCGGCTGCCGCCCGCGCCGCCGCTGCTGCAGTAGTGAGGCAGACTCGTGCTGCCTTGGCAAGCTGAGGCCTGCGGCGCTGTGTGCTGCAGCTGAGGTGGCTGTCCTTTGGCGCAGATGCTGATGGAGAGCGCCGATCAGAACAACGACGGTGAGCAAAGCTTGGCACAGCATGGTGTCTTGTAGCGCCGTGCTGCAACGCTTGTCGGAATGCTTCCCCGTCTTGCTTAGCACAGCTCGAGGAAATTGAATGACATGAACACTCCGCTGGTGCAGGCAACATCGACTGGCAGGAGTTTGTTGCTGCCACCATCCACATGGGCAAGCTGGAGAATGAGGAAGCGGTGGGCCGCCCTTGCCATCTAATTCTCCTTTCTGTCATGAACCAATTTTATCAGGCGTTTTAACTTCTGTGTAAATTTCCAATGCCTGCTGCGTTGCCGAGCTTGATCTCTGCTGGCGTCAGCGTGACTCGGCGCAGGCGCAACACTCTGCTGTGCTGCAGGGGCCGCGCCTCGGCAGCCGGATCGCACATGCCTGTGCAGCAGCAGCTGACGTGACGGCGCGTGCCGTGTGCAGGTGTCGAAGGCATTCCGGCATTTCGACAGAGACAACTCGGGCCTCATCACCAGCGACGAGGTCGCCGCGGTGTTGAAGGTGCGATTTTTTGAACGGATTTTTAAAAACGAAGAAAACACACCCAGCAGCCCGATGTGCAGCATCGGCGTGCCATCAGGCGGCATCATGTTTGTGTCAGCCATGCCGCCACAAATCACACCTGACCCGCGTGCAGCAACATTCACGGCGTTGTCTGTCGATCCGTGAAATGCAGGACCAGGGGCTGTCGCAGGAGGATGTTGCGTCGCTGATCGCCGAGCACGACACCAATAAGGACGGCGCCATCGACTATCAGGTGCTGCGATGGGATCGCATGTGTGGCAGGCGCTCTGGGTACTGTTCCTCGCAAGCCGTCGTCGAGCACTGCAGCAGTGTCAAGTCGGACATCCTGTCAGCCGCCTGACTCACCACCTGTGGATTTATTTAATCTGTAGTTTTTTTGTAATATATTTTCTGACACCTGGTGCAGGAATTCCTCAATATGATGAAGGAACAGGGTCCGCTCGCAAAGATGGCTGGGGGAGCCAACAGCAGCGGCAAGCTGGCCAAGAGCCGGCAGGTCAGCCGCCGCGCAAAGGCCAAGAGCCTGCTCGGCAGCATGTTCAGCAAGTCGAGCGGCAAGTCCACTTGATCTGCGCTCTGACGCTTTTCCTGCTGCAGCTGATGAGCAGCGGCCTGCTTCGCGTCGGATAGCTGCGTCACACAGCTACTGGAAAGAATGCTTGTTCAGTACCCCTGCAGAACATTGCAAGCACACGCAGCAGATGCCAGATGGCAATGCAGTGTTGCCAGGTTGCACTGTGCGCGTGTAGGTAGTCAGGCATTGTCGAGTTTCACAATCAGACTTCTGTTAAAATCTGCCATTTGTTGACAACACTGCATGTTGGACGCTTGCAAAAAGCCCCAGTCAACCTTTCGGCGTTGAAGCACCGCCCTTGCCGCCAGACGCTTCGTCATCTCACCACACCTCCATCAGGAACAGCCATGTGCATTGCTGACACCAACTGCAATGCGTCGTGCACCAATCAGCCCTTCCCCCTTTCTAAATCATAAGCCCAACTTGGATGTTGCCTGCGCTTGCAATGCCTAATAATACGTTTCTAATGATCTGGCGGCTCGGCCGCTGGCTCCGCAGGCAGGGCTGCTGCTACATCTGCTGCGGCCTTGCTTGCCCGCGGCTCGGCCTCGATGATTGCGGGCGGCTCCTCTCCGCAGCCCAGGCCCAGCATGTACCTCAGGCGATCCAGACGCCGCCGCTTGCCGCCGCCCTCCCTTCAGCATGTGCACATGGCAGACGGTTCCAGCACTGCTGGGACGAGAGCGAAAGAAAGCCGCGCATCGGAGGTAGTGCATCGGAAGGCAGCTAACGTTCAGAGCATCTGCAGTAGCTGCAGCATATGGCACATGCAGCTGTCAATAAGAATCTCAAGGAATCCGCAAGCAAGGGGGCTCACGGGCGGGGGTTGTCTGGCGCCGCAGGCCGCTGCTCTGGTGGCTCCTCGCTGCTAGCCGCATCATTGACCGCCGCATCGGCCGTGGCAGCTGCTGGGGTGCTGGCAGGCCTTTCTGCGGCACTGCCGCCGTGATCGACTGCTGGGGCGCCACCCTCTGCGCCAGCACCAGAGCGCTTTGCGCCAGCACCAGGGTCCGCCGCCGCCGCCTCTGCCTCAGCCCCTGGCACCGCCTCTGCCGCTGCCTCTGCGCCCGGCTGAGGCTGCGCCGCCGCTTCTGCTTCTGCCCCTGGCGCCGCTTCTGCCTCTATCGCTGCCTCTGCTCCCGGCTCCGGCGACGCCACCGCGCTTGAAGAGGGCTGTGCAGGCTGCTGCTGCTCAGACGGCCGCTGCCCACGCGGCTGCTGCTCCGGCGGCTGCTGCTCGGGCGGCTGCTGCTTGGGCCGCGGCGGCTGCGGTGGCGGCTGCTCCGGCGGCTGTTCGGAGGCCTCACCCGCCTGGTCTGCCACGGCTGGCGGCTGCTGCGGCCGCTGTTCGGCACCCGTACCTGCCTGGTCCGCCGCGGCTGAAGGCTGTGCATCGAGCTCCATCAGCACGGGCTCCGCCGCCTGCTCCGAGGCTGAGGAGGGGGCGCCGTCTGCGGGCTTGCCGTCTTCCGGTGCCTGCATTGTCAGCAACTCGTTTGTCGCTTGGCAGCTCTTTGGCAACACGCTACTAAAATGTCGCACTGGCTGCCAATGTGCACACCGGCCAGCAGTTGGACGCAGCTGATGACAGTGCGCTAGGCAGGCGCTTGACAGAATGTGCATGCGGCTGGCAACTGCAGGACAGCTGAGCAGCCGGAGGGCGCCGCACCCTGGGCAGACAGGGGGAGGGCGGCGGCGCCGGCGCGCCCGGCAGACGCTTGCTGAGGATGGTGGAGCCGGGGAAGAGCAGCATGCGCACCCTCTTCTTCATCCTGCCCACCTGCTCCTCCGGCATCGCGCCGAACGCAAAGCCGTGCATCCATGTGCCCACCTGCCAGGGGGTGCAGTCGCAGCGCATCAGTCCACATGGACGTGGAAAGTGAACTTGCAGGCTCTTGTGCTCACCTCCGCGTGCCTCCATGTGAATCTGAGGTGAGCCCATCGCCGCGTGGACTGAGAAAGCAGGCAGGGAGGGAGCTCGGATGGCCATGGCAGGCACGCGACACGCAACTGTCCATTATGTGGCGCAGTTCGGCCAGGATCACCGGCAAACTATACGAGCCACGCACCGTCTCCTGGGCGGCAGGCAGGCACAGCGTCTGCACGCCCATTGCGGCGAGGAGGCCCTCGACGGCGGTGATGAGCACGTGCGCATGGCCCTGCCGCCGCATCGTGTAGCGCGTCGCCACCAGCGGCAGCTCCGCCAGCTGGTGCCCGAACACCCGCACCAGCGCCGCCGCCACCGGCTTGCCCTGAGCGCCAGATGCGTTCGTAGTTTGGTTGCAAAGCGGCGCAATTGGTGTGCCCAAACGAAATGCCCCACAGCCCCACTGTCAGGTGCACGAATGTGCAACTTGAAGGGTGCTCCAAAACGCCGCCCGATCCGACCTTGCGGCCAGCGCGTGTGCTGGAGGAGGCCGGGGCTCCGGTCAGCAGCGGACATTGTTCGTGGCTGGCGTTCTGCCCATGTCGATGTAATCGTCTCTGTAGTGCAACGCACGCGGTGTGCGACACCGAAAAGCATCAGTTCCCTGGAAAGATCACGCACCTTGTGGCGCAGCAGGGCGCAGTGCATGCCGGTGTAGTCCCAGGGGCCGGCGGCCTGCGCCAGCACCATCATGGCCAGCATGTCGCGCGCGGTGATGACGTCGATGATGGGGTCGAAGGACTCGCTCAGGATCTCCCTCGCCGCCTTCAGCGCCCACGTCGTCGCGTGGCTCCCATCCTTGCCCTGTGTGACGAAAGCCAAACAGAATGACAATTCACAAACACTCGCAACCTGCTGACATGCGGGGGGCGCGCCGATCAGTGACGCTGTGGCCGGCAGGGTGTCCCTTATATGTTGGGAGACATGAGAGTTGCGTGGAAACCAGTGGCTGCCTGGCGCCTGATATGCAGGCCGGCAGGACCACAGGCGCGCACCCGCATGAGCTGCCAGGAGTGCTCGCCAACCAGCGGCTGCACGCCCGCCTTGACGTGCTCCCGCAGCGCCGTGTGGATGCCGCTGCACGCCGCCGAACAGAACCAGTCGCCTGCAGGGTGCATGGGAAGAAAGTCTGCAAAATGAGCAGCCTCTTAAGGCAGCATTGCTGAAGCGCACAGGTGAGCCACGAGCCATGTTGTTGCATACTAAACCGTGCACAGGTCAGAGGCTGCACAGCATTGTGAGTTCCACAATTAGGCTCTGTGAGTTGCACGCCGTTGGAAAGGGGCTGCCAGCCGCAGGTAGCATGCCCAACAACAGGGGGGCAGCAAGGCGTACCCTCGGGCAGGGACTCGAGGATGCAGCGGCCGGAGGAGCGCAGGCAGCCGACGTGGAACTCGCGCTCGCACTGGTCGCACAGCAGCATGGTGCGCTCGCCAAAGGCGCCGCGCTGGAAGTCGGGGCTGTCGCACAGGGTGCACCCCCCACCCACCTCCTCCAGCCCCGCTATCACCTCCTCGCACCTGCCGCACCGCACATCACGGTCGGCTCGTTTTGGCCTGCGACGGTCTGATAACGATGCCGGGCGGACGGTGGCGTTGGGGCAAGCAGATGCAGGTGGAGACTGTGCGGTATGAGGCAACAGCCTGACACCAAGTGGCTGGGTTGCATGCAAAGCGGCAGGCGGGAGCTGGCACCTGCCGGCGATGCCGGCGGCGCTGGTGGGCAGGCGCTCGGGCTGTGGCGCGGCGGCGGGCTCCTCCTGGTTGCACGGCATCATCTCGGCCAGCCGCCGCAGCGAGATGCCCGCCGAGGTGCAGATGTTGTCGTACGGCGCCCGCCGCGAGCCCTTGCCTGCAAAATCGCAAAAGAATCCGGCTGGATCAAGCCTTACTCATGAACTGTTCGAGTGATGACGGCGATGCTTTCCTGCTGCGCCAGGCAAGGTGACAGAGGGCGGGAGAGGGACGACGAGTGCGCACCCGCGTGCGCCTCGAACAGGGAGCAGCTGATGACGGCGTTGCAGCAGTCGCACAGGATGCCGGAGGCGGCGCCGGGTGTGTCGTCGATGAGCACCACGCCGGCCAGCAGCCGCTCCCCTGCCGAAGTCTTGTACTCCACCGCCTCCCCGCTCTGCAGCATGAGCGTGCTTTCTTGTCACATGCTTGTCTGGCAGAGATGAAAGAGCCAGCGCCTAGCCATGCGAGCTGCTGGCAAAGCGCCTGTCTTTGAATCTGGGGCAGCAGTTTGAATGAGGCATTGGATGGCTGATGGCTACATGTGTGGGCAAGGTGCGAGAGGTGAAGCACTGTGGGTCACAGCTGTGGAGGCAACTGAAAGGGGGAAGCCGCTTGCCGTGAGCGCGCCGGGTTCGCTGGTGAAGAGCTTTTTGTGGCGGTGTGTGCTGCGCTCCGCCCGCGCCCCCGTGACGCCCCGCGCCGTCGGCTGTGCCATATGCGTACGCGCCTTTGCGGCGCCGCCGCCGCCGCCGGCTGCCTTGCCGATGTTGACGATGCTGGCGCTGCTGGCGCGCTTGACACCACCGGCCTTGCTGCTGCCGCCGCCGCCGCTGCTCTTGCGGCTGACCAAATCGCCCTCGCCCAGGCTGCGCTTGTTAGCGGCCCTGGCAGCTGCGCCACAGGCCCGGCACAGCCGCGGTGCAGCACCCTGCCAGAGAAGCCCAGCGCCTGAGGCGCCGAAGTCTCCTGACAAGCCTCAGGCCGCTGCTGAACTGCAGAGCCGCTGTCATGCACACCCCGAGACCCTCGACGCTGACAGCCTTCCTTGCCAATGTGAGACACAGCAGCGTGAGCAACAATAGCGGAGCAGCAGCAGCGGCACCTGGACGGCGCGGCCGCAGGAGGTGCAGCTGGTGCCGGACGGCAGCTCCTGCAGCGCCTGCTGCAGCGGCAGGCCCGCCGCGCCCGCCTGCACCGCCAGGCACACCTCCTGCGGCGGCCAACGGGACATCGTCAGTGCGTTGGGCAGACACATCATCGCCCCTGGGGCTTCAGTTCAAATTTGAAATGGCAAATGGCAGGAACTGTATCGAGTGTCAGCCGCCAAGGGCGGTGGGGCAGCCGCAAGGTAGCAAGGTACTAGAAGGCAGCCGAAGGCAGCCAGAAGGCAAGTCTGATACACAGGCGGAAATTTGCACACCCTCAGGGAGATGCCGTGCTCGGAGATGTAGATGCTCTCGGCGGGGCGGCGCTCGCGGCTGCCGGCGTGCACCTCCCACTCGCTGCTGCTGAACTGCACGCCGGCGCCGCACTCCTCGCAGCCGCAGGTGATGACGCCGCGTTCCGACACCGTGCCTGCAGAGCACAGCACAAGCATTCGTTGCTCAATGCTTTCTGATGTTACCCACCTTGAAGCAAATCCAAACGAGTCAAACCTGCAAGCTTTCCTCCAACTGGTTGTCAGTGCAGCGAGCATTAACTTGTAGAGTAAGAAGGCGCACCGCTGATCTTCGGCTGCTTTTGGCGGTCGCAGAAGGCGAGCGCCTGACCCGTCAGCAGGCCCGAGGTCATGACCTGGCGGAGGCCCACCTGCCGACAAAAGCATGTTTTGTCAACACACGGTGCATTGCCAGGGAGAACCGGTTCTGAGGCCTGACCTAATCATAGCAGCACTGCACAAGTTGCATCCCAGCCATGACTACATGCAGGTGATTGTGCGTGTTGCCCACCTGGGCGCCCGGCTGGGGGTTCAGCACCGCCACGAGCTGCTCCACCAGCGCAGACAGCCCCGCAGAGGGCACGGCGCCGCCGGCCTCTGCTTTGACGGACGCGGGCGCGGCACCTGCCGCGTCTGCCGCTGCAGCAGGATCGCCTGCCTCTGCTGCTGGCTGAGCGTCCTGCGGGGTAGCCTGTTCGGGCGGTGGCCGCGCCGCCGGCGACGCATGCCTCGACAAGGGCCTCGAGTTGCGGCGCGGCATCGGAATGCCGCCCTCGGAGCTCTGGCTGACTGGCGGCGGCGCTGCGTCTGTCGCGGGCTGGACCGCTGCGGAGCGCAGTGTGCGCTGCTCTGGCTGCTGCTCTTTCTTTGGGGCCTGCACCGGCGAGGACTGGCGGGACGCTCGGCCGCGGCTCTGCGGCGCAGCTGGCGCGTCCTGCGGTGCAGCAGGCGGATCCTGCGGCACGACGGACTGCACAGCCGCAGCCATCTGGCTGCGCCGCTGCGGCGGCTGATAGGCCGCCTCTGTCGGCGGCTGCTCTGCTGCGTGGTGCTGGGCAGCACCCTGCTCTGGCTGCTGGGCCGGCTCTGGCTGCGGTAGCGCCTGCTCCGCGGCCGACACAGACCGCTTGGACTTGGCCAGCCTTGCCGTGAGTTTCCGATTGCTGTGCTGCGGCGTGTGTGCTGGCTCTGCTGGCGTTGTCGCGGGTGCAGCTTCGGCAGCGTCCTGCTGCCCCGGTGCTGACACCTGCGGCTGCAAGTCCGCGCCTGGCAGCTTCAACGCGGCCTCGGCGTTCTGCTTGCTGCTTCGCAGCCGTTTGCCCGGCTTAGCAGCCTCTGCTGGCGGCTCGCCGGAAGCTGCGTGCCATCCTGTGGCCTGGCTGCGCCGCCGCGACGACTGCGGCTGCTGCGCAGGCTGTGCTTGTGGCACTGCCTCTGCCTGCTTGGTGGCGGCTGCATGCCTGCTGCGTCGCTGCGGCGCGTCCGACGGCTTGCTCGACTGCGGCGCCGGCGGTGTTTTTGCAGTCAGCTGCTCGCCCGGGGTGCTGCGAGTCGCTCGTCGCTGTGACGCCTCCGGCGCCTCTCCCGGCCGCAACTCGTTGCTGGCCGCAGGCGGCTCGATGGCTGTGACCTGATCACGGTCCTGCGGAGCCTCTGATAGCGCGGCTGCCTGCTGCTCCAGCTGCTCTGGCACGGCCGGAGCGACCTTTTGGCTGCGCGCCTTGGGCTGCGCCGACGCTGGCTGGTCCGATGCAGCGAGCCGCTCACGCTGTAAGGACTGCTGCTGCTGCTGCTGCTGCTGGGAGAGCTTCTGTGCGGCTGCATCTGAGGGCGCCATGCTCTGGCTGCGGAGCCGCGGCATCTTCAGCAGCTGCTTGTGGCCGCCCGACATCCTCTCCTCCGCCTCTGCCGCGAGCTGCTGCTGCTCGAAAGCGGCGCGGCTGCGGCGCTGCGGCACAACGGCCCGCGGCTGCTGCTTCGGTTGCGGCCGCTGTTGCGATAACTTCTCTCCCTGCGCCGCAGCGTCGCTGGCTTGCGTGGCACCACCGCTGGCAGCTGGTTTCGGCACACCGTTTGCGGCCGGCTGTGGTGCACTTGCAGGTGGCAGAGTTGCCGCTGTTACTGGCGGCGCCTTTGCTGCAGCGTCGCCGGCCGCTTGCACCGGTGCATGTGGAGGAGGCTGCTTGCGTGCTGCCCGTGACGGCGACGCTGCTGACTGCTGGTGCTTCGATGGCAATGCCGTGGACTGCTGCGCCATCGCCGGCGCCTTTGCGGCAGCGTCGCCAGCCGCTTGCGCCAGTGCCTGTGAAGAAGGCGGCTTCAGTGTGGCCTTTGTTGGCGATGCTGCTGACTGCCGGAGCTTTGACGGCGAGGGCGCGGCCGGCCGGGGGGGTGACGCCATGGCCGTGCTGATGGCAGCTGCGGCAGAGGCTGCTGCGGCACGCGGCACGTAGGCTGCCAGCGTGAAGGCTCCGCCCAGCGCGTCCATCTCCCGCCGGCTTTTTCGCTTTGGCTGCATGCAAACACTCGTCAATTTGCTTGTGTTGCTATGTTACATAAGGGGCTGTCAGGGGGTGTGGATACACATTGCAGGAGGAGCCGAGCAGCCAGCCGTGGTCACTAGACAAGAAGGGCAACTCACAGGCGACACGATTCCTGCAGCCTCCGCCATGGCGGCATTTTGCATGTTTTCAAATAGAAATTCAACCATCATCGGTTTCCAAGTCCGCATGAAATGTCACTATTACTTGGTGGCCATTGCAGCTTGGCTGCATCAGCAAGTGCATTGACGTGGAGTTGGAAGACATTAACCAGAGCAACCCACTGACCATCAGAAATGTCGATGAAGCCAGCTCTGCCGCATTGCCGTCCGGCTCGCCGGACCGCAGGGGCTGCGCATTCCTGGTCTCCGGGCCTGAAGCAAGCACTGCACCGCTGCGCGCTCGATGCCGTGTAGAGCCGTCGTCTGCCCTCGCTTCGCCGCCGATACTACAAGTGGCGTTGGCATCAGCCACCATGGTGCAGACGTTCTACGTGCCTGTCATGCGGCCTGCGATGGAGGGGCGCCGCAGATTGTGAGCCGCATCCAAGAAAGCGCTCGTGAAGACGCACGTCGTGCGTAACGACAACGTGCGGTTTCATATTGCATGTTCCTTGAACTCGAGAGCACGATGCTGTTTGCCCCGTGATGGCCAGTTCAGACGTCTGCACCGAACGGTGCGATGATGGCCATCCCCAAGCACGGTCAGTGGCGCAGGGCGTACACCCACCCTTAGTTGAATCCAAAGAGTTCAAAAGGCCAATCTCACTCAGCAGAACGCAAATTGGACCCACCGCCTGCCAGAGTCCGGGACCACTGAAGTTGACGATTGTCATATTGAAATTGCGCGTTGCTGTCCGCAGCGAGTGGGGCGCTCTCATAGAGGCATCATCTACGCGCTTTGAGCACACGGAGCGAGCGTCGCGACCAGCTTATCCAGGACTGGCGTGCTGTCTGATTTTTGAACTATATTAACTCAAGCCTACTCGTAGTTAATCCGGTTCCGTGGAAACGCTGGAACCTGATGGCAACACTCCGCCTCACAACGTCCTTCCTTGCCCTCGAAGTTGTGGCGTGACGAGCTGCAGTACCATCGCGACGAGAGCTGTGCTTGGGCGAGATTGGAGAAGTTGGCATGGCTGGCTGCACTCACTGTCAGACCTCAGAGGCAGGCAGCAGAGAATCACAGAGGCATTGAACAGTGTCAAAATTGGTCCCTGAATCCACAGGATCAGGTTGTAGCGGTAGCACGCCACCTGGCGAGTCATCGTCGGAACATCAGCAGGTGACTGATTGCAAGAAAGTGCGGTCACTTGCAGAGTGACTGAGCAGCGCATGTTCTCTCATATCACACCAAACGAATTGGGACTGCTGCTGGATCGCGCTCAGGCACATTACTAGGCGATATGTATGCCAGGGTCCGCACGTAGGTGCGCTCACACAAACTGTTCATTCCATTGCAGGCATCATGTACAACGGCATCGGTCTGCTCACAGCGCGCGGCAGCGGCACCAGTGGCTATGTGCAGTCGAACCGCTTCAACATGCGCTCTGGGCCGCAGAGCGCGGCGTCGCGCCCTGCGGACCTGGCCGCCCCCGTAGGACCCAGCAACAAGCAGCCCAACAAGGACATCCTGGAGCACGCCAAGAAGCGGGAGATCGAGCTCAAGCTGCTGGAGCTGCAGGACGAGCTGGAGGACCAGGGGTGAGCTTCATGTCGGTTGGGTTCAGTCCCAGCACCAAGTATTACCAAGTTGCAGTCATGGTGTCCCTGCCCGAGACCTGAACAACTTGGAAGCTGACGGTGCACTGGTATGAGACTTCTCCTGTTGTATATTCTGAGCATTCGCTAATGCCACAAATGATTGCTGCTGCAGGGTGGATCCCGCCTCCATCGACACGCAGGTGGCCGCCCTGAAGGCCAGGCTGCAGGCCGCTGCCGCCGCTGCCCTGCCCAAACCCATGGCGGCGGCGCAGCCAGACAAGTGAGCTTCAATGTACTCGCTCGGGATCCAAACGCCTGGTTTTACGTACATGCTGCACAGCAGGCTGGCAGATACATCTCCAGTCGCACTTCTCTTGTGCAGACGTTGGTTGAAAATATGACTCCCTGACAGCAAGGTCTGCAAACAGCAGCCAACAACATCCCGCTCACCTCACAACAGGCTGTCACACGAGACGCACGATGTGGCGGAGCGCAAGCTGCGGCAGATGGAGCGTCTGAAGGGCGCCTTCGGGCTGTCGGACGTGAAGGAAGGAGAGGCCTTCGACCCGGAGGCGGTCGCGGCGCGGCGCCAGTCGGAGAAGGCCGCTCGTGACGCCGAGCGCGCCAAGCGCGAGACCGAACGGCAGGTGCAGCTTGGAGTGCCTGCAGTGGGACGGCCCGTCTGCAGGAGTGCAAGCCTGCTCGCTGCAGCATGCATGTCTGGCATTCTTCGCACTCTGCGGCAGTGACAAATGTCACCCGTTCATAGGTCTTGCGGCACGACCCTAGTGTGCCGCGTGCAGCAGTGGCTTCAAACAGTCTGCTGATCAGCCGTCGTGCCGGACACAGGAGCGGGCCGCGGCGCGCGAGGTGGAGGCGAAGGAGCGCGCCCGGCGGGCGGAGAAGGAGGAGGAGCGGCGGCTGGAGGAGCGCAAAACACGGCAGGCGCGCCTGGAGGAGGTCAAGCGCACCGCCCTGGACCGCGAGAAGGTGCGCTGCTGTCTCACACCGTCGATGCTGTTTGACGTCGTCAATGGCACCACCCATTAGGATGCTTTGAGGCAGAAGTCCAAGCATTCTTTGCATCAGAGTGCTGCCGAGTGCGACATGCAGGCTTTCCTAGCACCCGCCTGTCACTGCGCGTCGCAGCTTGTGCTGCTTCCTGGAACGTTGCGCTGCGAGGAGGTGACCTGGAATGCTGCACTGCGCAGGAGGAGCAGGAGGCGCGGCACAAGTATCGCCGCGAGGAGCGCAACGACGAGGCGCGACCTTCGTCCCGCCGCCGACGCCACGATTCGGCGTCCCCGGAGCCGGCGCGCCCCGTCAAGCGCCGCCAGGCGGCGTCGCCCACCCCAGAGCGCTGGGCGCCGCGCTCGTCGACGCCCGACAGCCCCGCCGCCGCCGCTGCCGCCGGCGTCGCGGCCGCCGCCGCCGCAGATGCGGCAAAGGCCAAGCGGGCGGTGGACGCCGCGCCACCGCTGCCGCGCCGCCGCCACGACTCGGCGTCCGGCTCCAGCTCCTCATCCAGCTCCAGCTCGGATTCGGACTCGGACTCCAGCACATCAACGAGCTCCTCCTCGTTGGGCTCCGAGGGCGGCGCCCCGCCGACAGCCCGCGGCCGCAGAGCAGCAGCTGCGCCAGACAAAAGCGCGGCGCCGGCGCCGAAGGAGGCCGACCGCGAGCGCGGCGGCCGCTCGCGCACGCCGTCGCCGTCGCTGGAGCGAGCGCGCGCCGGCGCGGCAGAGCGCCGCCGCGTGCCATCGCCCCGGCTGCCGAGCCCGCCGCGCAATGGCGCAGCTGGGCGCTCGCCGCCGCCGCGCCGCCGCAAGGATGCAGCGTTCGCGTCGCCGCCGACAGAAGCGGCACGGCGCTGCGACAGCCAGGACGCTGGCCGCAGGGACGGCGGCCGCCGGGAGGCTCCCCAGGACCAGCCGTCCCGGGACCGCCGCGCAGAGGGCAGCAGCCGGCACGGCGAACGGGCACGCGTTTCGCCGCGACGCAGGCGCTCGCGAAGCCCGCGGCGGGAGCGGGGTGGAGGCTCGGAGCGTCGCCGCTCGCGGTCGCCCCGCCGCCGCTCGCCACCAGCGCGCCGCTCGGACAAGAGCGGGTGCGCTGAAGTGACTCCATTGATGCTTGCGAATCAAGTTCAGGGCAGCACATATGGATGGCCTGTAATCTTGGGAGTGGGACGCTTGCGAGATTTCAAGCGTGCTCGTCCCCATCACTATCTTACTCAATTGACTGGCTGACAGGTCGACTGACTTTGCAATGCTGTGCTGCTGTGACAGGGCGCCGCCAGAGGAGCAGTCCGACGTGGTGACGCTGCGGCTGCCCAAGCGGCCGCGGGCAGCCTCTCCCAGCAGCTCTTCCGGCACCTCATCCAGCTCTGGCAGCGGCAGCACCTCGTCATCCGACTCCCACAGCAGTTCCTCTGGCGACAGCCGCTGAGCAGGTCATGAGGCAATCTGAAGGATTGATGCGTGCCGTTGCATATGCATCGTCTGTTGCACCTCTGTTCGAGGGTGAGGGCGCAACACAGCAGCCTTGTGCGGGTGCCAGCGCAAGCAATAGTGCTCGACCGGTTTTCACCGGCATGTCCTGCATTCTGGGGCAGTTATCTGTGTTCGCCATGGCACAAAAGCGTCCTGTGTTAGCCATATGTCTCGTTCTCCACCAGCATTCTTGCAATGTGGTGCATGACGATCGCCAACGCAAACGACACGCAATGCAGTTCTCCCGCAAACAACACCTGTGGCCTTGAGCCACACACCCCGGCCACGAAACCCACTCCGAATCTGTCCTGAGGCAAAACTCTGGACAGCTCGTCTCCGTCGACCGTCTATCTATTCGTCTGATACAAGCTGCTGCTGCTGCTGCTGATCATCAGCCGCGCCGCTGCTGAGAACCGCAACATCCTGCCGATGCGGCTGCATGGCATTCTCAATCTGCCATACTGTCCGGCTTCGATGAATATAGCAGCTGCAACGTCCTAGTTGATGATCGAGCATCCAGCTGTGCATATTACGCGCTTGTCTTGCAGGCGAGCAGGACGCCCGAACCCTATGAGACTCCTGCTCACCGGCACCAGTTGTTCCGCTTCTTCGGCCGTGGTGTGCTAGCTAGCTCGCGCCGCATGCATTATTTGTCCTTCTTGGCGTAGGACACGTCGTCGTCGCCGCCCAGCCAAGAGGCGATGTTGGCGGCGGGGCTGTCCACGTCCTCCTCTTCCACCTCCTCCTCCTCCTCCTCGCTGTGCGGCGGCGGTGGCGGCGGCTCCGGCGCGCCGCGGCTGCGCTGGTTCAGCGGCGAGCGCCCGATGGACACCCCCTCCTTGTCCTTCGTCTTGTCCGGCGGCGGCCTGCGCGCAAGTGGCCACATCTTCAATGTGTAGATCTGGATCAATGACCAAGCATACAAGCAAGCCATCCGACTGCAAATGCGCGCTGTGCATTGAAGGACGGCGCCACCGTGAGCCCACCACATGAACAGGTGATCGCAAGATTCCAGCATCATGGCAGGTGCCTGGATTCTGAAGGCGACAGTGCCTACAGGCTTCAGACTGTGGCCTGCATCTGTGTAAGCGTGCGGGCCGGTCCGCGTCGCAGCCACTCCCGGTCGCAGCAGACATCCTTTCTGTGTGTGTTACTGGCAAACTGTGACAGTACCTGCCAGGGTAGTCGTAATCCTCGTCGTCCTCGAATAGGAGCGTCGTGGGGTCCAGGTTGGCGATCAGGTCTGACGCCCACCCGCTGAAAACGCTGGCATAGTTCACCGCTGTCCGCATGTTCGACTCCAGGGTGGTGCTGACGACATTGAGCGTCTCCGTCCACGAGTCGTCAGCGTCGCCGCTGGCGGTGCGCATGGGCGGCCCTCCCCCCAGGGAGTGCGACTGCGAGGCATTGTGCACAGCTTGTTGGTGCCTCAGGCGATGTCCTCGGTGCAGCCTGCCATTAGTGCGTTCATCTTCGAAATCCAGTGCCAACAAAGTCCACACGGATACCACGGCAAAGTACTCGCGCATGCCTGGTGCCTGGCCACTGCTTGAACAGCACCTCACCTGCATCGAGCGTGCAAGGAGGGCGTCCCGCCGGATCTGCGCCTCCCTATCGTCTTGTTGCTGGCTGTGAGACCCCTGCACGTGCGGCGGCAGTACAGCGGTGAGGCCGGTGAGGACAGCTGCTGGCTTGTGTGCCGGGTCCTCAGCAATGACGCCTCCAAGCGGTGTGCGCAAGTCCGATCGGTGTGAGGAGCCGATCTGACAGTGCAGCAGGGCTCATGAAGAAACCAAGGCTGGAGTAGTCTAGATCAGTGGACAGGGGCCAGTCTGACCTGCGAGCTGCTGGCGCCGTGACTGCCTTGCCGTGCGCTCATGGCCTCCAACGCCTGCTCTGATGGCCCGAGCCGGTAGTCATTCTCTGCCAGGACTGCCTTAACCGTGTCGTAGCTGTGCTGAGGAAACTTGTCGCAGAGCAGCTCGATGAGATCGCCGGGATCCATGGGCCTCCAAAATTGGTCTGCGGCCACCGAGTGCAGCCCTGCCAGGTGTCAAGGCCGATCAAGACGTGGGCTGCCTCAATATAGCTGCGATCAGCCAGCGACTGGTTCACGACGTGCCCGGCCACGAGAGAGCCCGCGTCACCTACAAGCCGCTGCACGATTGTGTGGCTTGTGCGTTGAGCTGGCAAGGGTGGCGCAGTATCTGTGCCGGCCAGGCGACCAGAGAACAGCGCAACTCCTAGGAGTTTGTTGCCAGCGCATGCCAGGTCAGCAACCAAGTCCAGCAGCGTCGTTGCTCCGCATTCCATGATACCACATGCACATTGACCATCGCTCGCGCGGGACGTGTAGATTTCCGAATGCTGGACTCGAGCCTGCATTGAGCACACATACTCACTCCTGCGAGGCAGCTGCCAGCAGAGGGCCAGCAGGTCACGCAGCATCGATCGCGCCTTGCCTAACACTCCAGATACGTGCACTCACTCCGCCGGCAGAGTGGCGCTGACGGATCCGGGTTGGCAGCACAGCAGTGAACGAGTGCAGCGGCAGCGTCATACGCAACATGGGGTTGCTGACTCTCTCGAGCATCGTTGCTACTGTCTCTATCCTCCCCGCAACGCTCGCTCTGCTGGCCCACAAGCGCCAACACACGCTTTTGACGTTCGCCCTGGCGCACACCGCCGCCGCAGGCTTCGTGGTGGCGACCGCCGCGTCGCCGCAGTTTGCCGCGCACACCACCTGGCTCCTGGGCAAGGTCAGTGAAGAGCGGTGCTGCAAGACCCTCGTTAAACAAGCGTGTTGCTTGCTGTGCATGCTCTGGGTCGGTGCAGGTCCGCTCTGTTGAATGTCGCTTCCACTCAACAGCGGTGTCTGCTGTGCATGCACCCAACAGCGGTGTCTGCTGTGCGCGCAGAGGCCGGATGGGCAGATCAGCTGGTGGGGCCTGGGCCTGTTCTGGCCCTACCACCTGGGCCTGCGGACCAAGCTGTCCATCCAGCGCCGCATATCGTCGGAGCCGGCGTGGAACAAGATAGCACCAGGCTGGTGCGCGTGCAACTGACGCCTGAAACTGGTGCAACTGTTGGAATCACTGCTGCGGCACACAACATCTTGTGAGTGCATGTACTCGCACTTCAGGGATGACTGCCATGCGTGCTCCGCAGGTATCTGGGCGCCTGGGTGGGGGCCAAGCAGCCGCTGCCTGCTGATGCAGGGGCAATTCTAGATCTGACGTGCGAGCTGCCGCTGCGGCCCAAGCACAGGTCCGTCTTGCCAAGCGTCTGCCGCAGCTGCAGATGCAGACATGATGGACGGCACGATCCCATTTGGGTATGCTGTGCGTGTGGCACAGTTCTGAACTGGCTTACGATGATGTATTGTGTCTGCGGTTCAGGTCTCTGCCGTACAACAACAATGCCCGGTGCTGGGATACCCAAGGTGAGCTGCAGATTGACGAAAGCTGTCTGCTGTGTGGTTATATCGTGAGGTCCAACGAAGTTTCGCCAGCTGCAAAAATCGCTTGCTGAGTCCGTATTCCTGTGTCCTTGCAGCCCCATCGGTGCCCCAGATCGAGGAGGGCGTGCAGTGGGCGCTGAAGCAGAAGCAGGCGGGGCGCAGCGTGTATGTGCACTGCGCACATGGCCACGGCCGCTCGAACGTTATGCTGTGCGCGGCGTTGGTGGCCGACGGGACGGCATCGAACTTCACAGTCGCGCACCGCATCGTGCAGCGGGCGCGGCCGAAGGCGAAGCTGAATGCGCGGCAGCGGCAGGCGCTCGCGGACTGGTCAGCGTGGCGGGCCGCGCGCGGCAAGAGCACTTAGCTGTGCAGACATGTCTGCAGCGTGCCGTGAGCAGACAGACGTGACAGAGATACCCTCCGGGCAACTCAAATGACTTGACCGCTGACAACATATACCTCATGTGCTTCAGACGACATCGCCAATTGACCTGTCAAAAGCAAGGGGACAGGGAGTCTGTGTGCATGTCATTGGGAGGGCCGGCACTCGGCTGTTATTGATGCCAGCAGCAGTGCGCCTTTGTCTGCGAGACGCCTTCGCCACGCAATTTGAATAGGTACGAAAATGCGGGCAGGCGCGTGACGAACCCAAGATAGCGAGGCGAGACCTGGCGAGAAGCTTGGTGCACCTCGCCGGTGCCCGGTTTAAGAAAACGTAAGGCATAAGGAATGCGAGGCCGGCCCCTTTTGCCCTGACCTTTCTTGAAGGCCTGCCGCAGCCCCCATTTGTCTTCAGTCGACATCGCCAATTGACCTGTCAAAAGCAATGGGACAGGGAGTCTGTGTGCATGACATTGGGACATGCTCCGAATTTTATTGGCAGTGCCTCGGGCTGTGAACGCTTGTCATTAGCGGCGGCAACCTGCCAGCAATATGCTATGCGACACCCAATTAAAAAAATGGTATTTAGCTGCTAGCCAAACACATGCGCGCCTGCGCAGGAATCGACCATGCACTCTCTAAGAACGGGAGCTTACGTCTGTGCCTTCCTGAGTAGACGCATCACTAAATTTGAATTCCTAGGTCACACATTCCAACTACCAATTGGTAACTGAGCCCACCTCATCCCCCATGCATTCTAAATCACCTCAGCAACAACCATCCTGTCTGCACACCAGAGAAGGTACCGCGTGCAGCGCAGCGGCAACAGATCAAACAGTCTTCTGACACTCTACCGGACAACTGATTGGGGTTACCCTTCATTGACGTTCTCACTGATCTGCTGTTTCAGCGCAGCCGCAACACGAGTTCTGTAGCCGTGGCTTCAAAGCTACCATACCGCCAAAAGCTGAAGCTGATCAAAAGCGAACCAGGACGACGATGGTGGTCATTGCCCAGTAGCACGCCTTGCCGACATTCAGATATAGGGTGATGTGTCCAGCACAGAGGAACGCCCCTGATCCCGTGGATATTGAAATTAGCAAAAGGTGGCCGCTCGATGCATACAACGTATGGACAGTCCCTGTCACCTCCCCATCGGCAATCACCGGCAAAAATGAGAGGGCAAGCATGAGAGAGGCAACAGCCGCACCAAACGACAGCCACACCGCCACCACTTACGCTTGGCTTGCCCCGCGCGCGGGACATACATCGACTCAATGGCATTCGCTATGTCTGCTGCCAAGCTTGGCGTCAAGGCCGCAGACTGAGCCGATGACTGTGCCAGATGGCAGTTGAGAGATGCAGGAGGCGCAAGCACAGATGTGAACGCCACAGTGGGCGATCAAGGCTGCCACAATCATGATGGCATTGGCGCCCGTGTCCCGCCGTGCTATCATAACGTCCAGCCGCTCCACCTCCCTTGACTTCGTCATGCTCCCACCTGCGATTGTTGCACCGATACTGCATCATACTGTGTGACTGACCTTGAGCATTGAGCATGTCAAGGGGAGGCAACCATCCCGGGCTCCAGGCGGACCTGTTGTGTTGGGTCCCGCGAATGCGATGGTGTCCGTCGTCTGAATTCCCAGTTGAATCGAGTTCCCACAATCTACCGAAACTGATTGCGATGGTATTGCGTATCGATATGTGCAAGGCTGGCTGCTGTTGCGTGCATACACTGCCAAGCGAGGTATCTGATCAGCAGCGAGGGCTGCAGTTTACCCGCGGGCACGCTCTACCATGCGATGTCTTCCGATTACTGCTGAGGGAATACACGGGGATGTCGAATGCTGCAACAAGAAGGCTGTGCACTCTGCCAAATCAACCCGTCACCGTACAGAAACGTACGGGCCATCTGACCAGTTCCAAGGGCTTTGATTAGTTCAGCACATTACATACTCCTCCAAATTCGCAGTAGCTTCCCGATGACTGGCTGCACAGATTTCTTCAGCGTCACTTGCCTGTGAACTTGTCAGATTGTGTCGATTTAACTGCGTTTTTAGTTAACGATGAACTTGCGCCTTGCACTCCTCCTGATCATCGCAATCATGGCCTCTCCAGCTGCAGCAAAGCAAGCGATTACCCCTGTGCCGCAAGTCGTCCAGGCGGCCGTGTCAGAAATGCTGGTCATGTTCCAGAACAGAGATGTCAAGCAGCAGAGCACCATCATCCGGTGAGTTCGCACACGCAACCTGGAGTTGCAGGCTTTCAAAACCTGTGGGGTGTGCTGCAAGCGCACTCCAAAAACTGTCAAAGACTGGCAAAGATGGCAAGGTCTGCAAGATGGAACGTTTGGCGCTATCTGCGCGCCAACGCGAGGGTGCCTGGCAACGTTGCGTGTCTTATACTACAATAGGGAGCGCTACGCCGACACTGCCATATTTCAGGACCCGCTGATGAAAGTGAAGGGGCACACGGACATCGCGCTGGAGGTACGATGCCTCATGTCACGTTTGATAATAGACGTTGCTGTTCCGACAGCGTCACCCGCATGCTGATGCCTCACAACGCGAGCCACATGGGACGCCTTGGGAGCTCTCATGTTTCCCCTTGTTGCGCAGTTCTACAGCCTGATCAAGATCTTTTCCAGCGTCGACATCACGCAGAAGGACTTGAAGGTCACAGAAGGCAGCAAGGAGGGCGTCTACGAGGTGCGCCATTGCCATGTTCGCGACTCAACCGGCCTTGGCCGGCGGCTCTTGCCTCAACCTGCACTGTGTGGAGCATGGATGCCTTTCGCCTGGCGCAGCGACTTCAGGCCTCGTCTGCCGGCCATGCCTCTGATATTGACACTGTATTCTGTCGCTACAGGCAGCGATGCAGAACACGCAGGCCTACGTCACAGCAAAGAATGGCTTCTTCTCGAAGCACCTCATGCCGGAGAAGGTGGACATCGAGGCCACGACGACGCTGGAGATCGAGAAGAACAGCGGCAAGATCCTCAGCCACATCGAGGTCTGGCACAACAAGTCGGTGAGTACCTCACTCCAGTGTGCTTCGAGCTGCTGCAGGCCGCCTTCTTGTGCGCCGTTCTTGGGCGTCAGCATTCGGTGCAATTGATGCTCTAAATTCCCTCATACAGGTCCCCATCTTCGGCTTCATGAAGCCCTTCATGGGCAGCTCCACCGCCACGCTGTTCAAGCTGCTGGGCTGGGGCAAAGACGTTGACGCCAAGGTGGCTGCCGACGTGTCTCCGCAGTGAAGCTCTGTGTCGCAATCAACCGGTTTCAGTGCAACTTTCAGTCCAGATTGACTCTAGAGCCCGATTCTTTTTGCCGCAATTGCCTTGACCTTCTCGATGTATTATACGATCGCGTCCAAAGCGTTGCGAATTGCGCTTATAATATGAACCGCCAATGAGCTGTAAGCCTGCTGCAGAACTGCTGTGAGGAACTAGACCGCCAATGAGCCGTAAGCCTGCTGTAGCGCTCGCACATTCACCAGTCCCGGATCCCAGCCGCTCGCTTTTGCCATCAGCGCATGCAGCTGCCTGTCGACCAGGTTTTTATCTCGTGCTGGATACACGTGGCTAGCGTCTGCCTGCGCAACTTGCGCTGCCGGCCCAGTTCTGCGCACAATACAGATCTTTCTGTGGTCCATATCTGACAATAAAGGTCACTGCATGCTACGCAATGTCAGTTCGTGCAGCATACAAAGAGCAACACACTACACATGAGTACAGGCACGGTCCATACCGCATGTCGGATGTGCCAGGCTGTGCCGCCGCATACTGCACTGAGCCGTGCCCCTCCGCGTGCTGCGTCTCGGCAGCTGCCGCAGCTGCCGTCAGAGAGGACGTGGCTTCCCCATCGCCGTCTCGCAATGCCGCAGCTGCCTCCACTTGCCGCGTTTCCTCAGCCTGCAGGGGAGGAGCGCAGCAGGCTTAGTTGCGGACAGGCCATGAAGGCATCCTGGGAGCGGCATTCCCATCAGCTCATCTAAACTCACCTGGCGCGCTGCCACTGCAACGATGCTGTCGGCATTCTCGCGCTCGTATCGAGCGAGGCGCTCCGTGGCTGCCGGCACGTCGATTACTTCTATCAAATTGAAGGCAATGTCTTCGCGCTCCTCCAGGTAGTTGTCATACCCAGCCCTTGTTGCAAAATCTTCTTCCCGCTTGTTGAATCTGCAAACACACACGCATGTGATGCTGCTGCTGGCGCTAGTGGCTCAGATTGCACCTGTGAAGGCATGCAGAGAATGTTGATGGCGCAATTGCCACGCACATCGACTCCACTTTTCGGCGAATGCGGCGCTCGCGCTCTAGCATCGACTCCGCGCCCATGTTGCGAGACTGCTGAGCTGTCTCATGTGGACGGACGGCAAGCGTGCGCAAACTACAGAAATAGCCCAAAATTTGATTGGTGCGAACGACAATTGGAGCTACCTAATCAGATATGTTATGGCCTGATGGCACTTGTACATCTGGCCTTCCTGCTTTTGATGGGTTGCTTCGCAATTACAATCACGTGCAATAATCTTCGTACAAGGCCCGACGCAGACAACCAGACAGTCTAGCAACGTGCAATGTTCATGCACCTGTGCCAGGTTAAAAAGGCAAAACTGGCTATGATCGACTGCAAAGTTCCATCCCCTCTAAGCTATGTCCGACAACCACAACTCTCCGACCTCTTGCGACAACAGCATGCGACTGTTACCTAGAGTGGTGAGATCAATCCCCAGCGGTTTTCGGGTCATCGGTACGCGGAGCGCTCCTCAGCGCCGAATGCCCCTCCCAGGCCAGCCTCAACGACCATGCTGCGGAAGGCGGACGCGGGCTGCGCCATCAGGGCGGGCACGCTGCGCAGCATGAACGACAAAACCATGTGAGCTCCAGGGGCTTCCCATGTGGCACAAATTGTGCAGAGTCAGCACGCAGGCGGAGCTGTCGAAACAGCAGCTTAATCTCGCCAACCATGAGATGCCGCACCTGTCAAATTCTGCAACGACGCCGTCGTCCATGACCAACACCTTGTTGCTGTCCAGAATCGTGTTGATCCTGTGTGGGAAGACATAAGATCTCAGTCCGAGTTTCATATCAGCAAAAGGCGTCAGGAGTGCAGGGCCTGTCACGCAGACGATGCGCACTGCGCGCCAATTCGCTTCCAAATTTAAGCTGAACAGTGTCTTGCTGGTGAATGTACTGGTGAAGGTAATGAAGAAGGTAGGTCTTGCTGGTGAATGTACTGGTGAATGTGCTGGTGAAGGTAATGAAGAAGGTTCACCTGTGCGCGATGGTGAGGCAGGTGCAGTCCTGGAAGTTGGCACGGATGGTGCGCTGCACGCGTCCAACAACAGCGGTCAGCCAAGATGTGCGCGTCGCACTGTGTGTGCTGTCTCACTAGTTGGAAAGGTCAAACACAGCATTAAATGGACCTAGGACGGCGTGGGCGAATGCGCTCTGATGCCGCAAGCATGACGCTGACCCCGACAGCACACCGCCGGCGCGGCTGGCCAAGCTGCACACCTGGAGCCAGAGCCACTCAAGAGCTCTGAGACGCTGAGACAAAGACAACAGCTCACCTGGATGAGGGCGTCCGTCTGGCCGTCCACCGAGGCGGTGGCCTCGTCAGCGACGAGCACGCGCGGCCGGCGCAGCAGCGCGCGCGCCACGCACAGCAGCTGCCGCTGGCCCAGGCTCCAGTTCTCGCCGCCCTCCGCGACGCGACCGTCCAGGCCCCCCTCTGCATCCTTGACTGTGTCCTGTTGGGGCAGAGGCGCTTTACACGTAAGCACGCGCCTGGCTCAGCATCTTGGCAGCTGTGCTCAAGGGAAGAACTCCGAGGACCTGAGAAAAATTCAGAGGAAATTGACTTCGCTCGACATGTGCATCCTTGCTAATTTCCGAATTTTTTTTTAAAAAGCTGACAAGCATCATCTCTTGCGGGACATGCATAGCACAAAGGACATGTGTAGGAGAGGTGGCGGCACCTTGAGGTTGACGTGGCCGAGCGCCTCCCACAGCTGTGGGTCGGTGTGCCGGCTGAAGGGGTCCAGGTTGGTGCGCACGCTGCCGGAGAACAGCACCGGGTCCTGTTGCAGCAACTACAAACAGCTGAGCATATGTTTGCGGAGCGGTCAACCAAAGCCCGCCTCTTCTGTGTGGCCAGTCTCGAGCACTAGCAGGGCAGCTGAAGCCAGGAACCTTGAAACATGTGGAAGCAGCCAGCAACAGCTCCCTGCTGATGACGGCGATTCACGAAAGATGACAGGGTGCTGCACTGGTGCTGCATTGGCAGCGGACCTGGGGGATGGCGGCGATGCGGCTGCGGACCTCCTGCAGACCCAGCGTCAGCAGGTCCACCCCGTCCATAAGGATGGAGCCCTGCACGCCAAACAGTTGGTCAAGACACCTTAAAACCTCAAGGCAGGCCCAGCGTCAACAGGTCCACCCCGTCCATCAGGAAGCGCGCGCCAAGACAGCTGGGGTTGCCAAGAAGCTCTGGAGGTGATGAGGCGGCGCAAGACGGCTCCAAACGTAGTTGTGTTATTGCTTGAGGCGGGGTGGATTTGCAGCACCGCACAAGATGGCAGAGCGCTATGCGCTGCCCCTGGCAGCAATGTCCCCTGGCAGCAATGTCCTGTGGCGGCGATGTCATAGCGACACGAACACACTCAGCCAAGCAGTTCAGAGAACGGTTCGCACCTTGTAGGGCTCGACGATGCGGAAGAGCGACACGATGAGCGACGACTTGCCGCTGCCAGTGCGGCCGCAGATGCCGATCTTGTCGCCAGCGGCGATGTTGAAGGTGACGCCCTTGAGTACCGGCGGCAGCTCGGGGCGGTACCGCATCCACACCCCCCGGTATGACAGCCGCGCCTCCATCGGCCAATTGTCCTCCGGCCTGCAGAAGCGAAAAACCGTGCATGTCAGCACTCGTCTTGACGCAAGGTAACGGCTTGATGCGAGCGGGCGAGGTGGAGATCTGCTGCTGTGGTTCCCAGGTCGAAGGTGCTCCTGGAAATGTACGCCTCTGAGATAAGGACACTCAAGTTGATCGGCTGGCCACAGGCAGGTCGTTCGCAGGTGCACGCACTTGGTGGCGTCGATGGTGGCGGGCGCCTCCTGCGGCAGCTGTATGTAGGCCATGAGGCGCTCCACGCTGTTGAAGCGCGTCTCGAACATTGCGGCCGCCTGTACCGCATACTTGAGGAACCCGGTGACGTCCAGCACCTACAGTGAAAGCTTGATTCATTGTTTCAATTGATTTCAGTGCAAGCTTGCAACAAAGTTGGGTGAAAGTTCAAGGTTGCTGGTCGCCAGCCGGGTTCGAACCCGCACCGATGCTGGTTAGTCACCCTGGTGAGGTAATCCCGCACAGAAGACGGGAATCTCAGCATTCTGCCAGTGCCAAAAGCCCTGGCAGGAGGCATTCTGCAAGTGGCAGAAATGACAGGAAAAACGTGAATTCTGCCACCTCGCTGCCACCGATTCTAGATGTAGAGATGTGCCGCACTGGGTTCTGCGGCGCCGCCTCCAGGGGCACCTGCGTCAGCAGCGCACCTCTGTGAGCGACAGGGCGGTGAGCGACGGCGAGATGTTCTTGCGCTGCGCGATGGCCAGCATGGCGACGACGAGGATGAGGCAGGAGGAGATGCAGTCCAGCCGCCAGCTCAGCCACTGGTCCGCCATGCGCAGCGAGAAGTATGCCCTGCGCAGCAAAGCCGTTGGCATTTCGGAAGGGAGACACGCTGGACTTGCGATATACTCTTAGATATACATATTTCCAGAGCTGGTGCAGCCTGACAGAAACGCCGCTGTGGCGCTGCAAATGCTGGGCCTGAACAGCCGCTATTCAATGCGCGATTGATGCACACGCCCAATGCATGGTGGGGGGCTATGGCAGGCTGCGCCCCAGCCGATAGCGCCCGCCACACCACCACAGCCCCACAGCTGCCAAGAAAAGTCCACATTGCACCCGGCAGGCGCGCGGACCTGTGGTTGTAGTCGATCTTGGCCTCGTTGGACATTGCGAAGCGTTCCTGGAAGCCGTAGGCGCGCAGCGTCTCCACGCCCGTGAGCGTCTCGGAAAAGTGCGCGTAGATGGGGGAGCGCGTCGTCGCGTCAATGCGCTGCATCTCGATATACGAGGCGCGGTAGAACTTCTGAACGAAGAAGTACAGCACCATGAGCGGGAACATGCCCGCCAGGAAGTACGGCTGGATGATGGAGATGAAGATCTGCGCGCGCCAGCACACAAGAGATGTCGGGGACAGGGACATCAAGGACGACTCGAAAAAGAATGGGGCATCCTTTGCGGGATGACGAGGGGCTGCGGCCAGCGAGCACGAACTCGACATGCTGTTGGTAGCTGCCGTTGGCGTCATCATTGGTCCACAACGTGCAGGCCGGCGGGCGATGACGACGCGTCGATCTCGGAGGAGGGCAGCAGCAGCGCACCATGGTGGACAGCAGCTGCATGATGCAGTTGCCCAGCTCGGTGACGGACTGCGGTAGCAGGTAGTCCATGTCGTCCGTGTCCTGCAGAAATTTCAGTCAGCAGAGGTCAATGGGCCTTGCGGCAGCGCTGAAACACTGGCTTACAGGGTTCAGTCGTCCTGGTGATCTGCACACGACCTTGAACTGCACCAGATTGCTGCCCGGTACGAGCAGGCCCACCGCTTGCAGCAGGCTGGCAGGCGCCGCACCTTGCTGAAGCGGTTGAGCACGCGACCGATGGGCGTGGTGTCGAAGAACAGGACGAAGGTGCCGACCAGCTTGTGCAGCGAGCTGGCGTGGATGGAGCGGCTGGCGCCCCACGCTGAGTACAGATTCAGAATCGAGCGCCCCGCCGTCATAACGACGAAGGCCACGGCGAAACCCAGGTAGCCGCCCTGCAAGATTTGTGACAGGCAGAAGTCAGGACAGCATCGCCTGAGCTACTGTGCTGCTGGCTTGCTTGCGAGAGGCGAATGCAGCAGCATATCAACGTCAGATGGAGGATTCCCTTTGCAGCCTTACGATGACAACCAGCTAGGAGAAGGCAATGCGCACAATGTAGCGGGCGCGGTCGTTGCTCTGAGGCAGGCCCAGCTCGCGTGCGATTTGGTTTCGGCCCTCCGCTGCCGTCCTGCGTGTCACGGGTGTCACAGGTGTTTGACTAGGATAGTGCTGTAAACAGGATAGTGCTGTAAACAGGATAGTGCTGTAAACTGAAGAATGAACATCAGATTTCATAACGACTTCAGAACGACAGAATGATGGCTGAGGCATCATGCGGTACAAGCAAGGGGGGCCAAGCGTGCCCGAACCTCACCACTGCGACAGCCACCAGTTGGTGAGCACACGGATGCTCTGCTCGCCAGACCAGCAGACCAGCAGGGCGGCGCAGGAGGACAGCCCGTACGCCTTCATGTAGTACCAGTACACCTTGTACCCGATCTGGCCCAGCTCTTGGTCCTCCTTGACGATCAGCTCGCCCTTGCCCTGCGGCGCGCCGCCCTGCTCCTGCGGCACAGCGGCACAAGACATTCACACAGGCGCTTCAAGGTGAAAGTGTGAGCAATGCGACAAGGGGAGTATTTGCCCCACTGCATGAACAAGCAGCTCAGGGTAGGCATCATGTCAGGCAGCTCGTGCATCAAGTTGGAGTACACCAGGAAATAGAAGGACACCTGGTCGACCTCCTCTGCTTTGGCGGAGCCGGCGCCGAGCGAGCGGCGGCTGCTGGCCGGATCGCGCGCGCTGGCAAAGGACCGCCTGCTGACGGTGGCCGGGTCTCGGCCGTCGGCAAAGGACCTGCGGCTGCCCCCCAGCGACCGCCGGCTGCCTTGGATGCTGTCCTCCTGCGGAAACAAGCATTGATGCATCAACAGGAGCGGCTGGATCAACGGGTGACAGGTGTCGATCCCACTCGCCGGACACCAGACATCTTCGGGGGCGCCGGATGAGAGGGGATGTGGTGGTCTCATGATCCACATCTGTCTCATGATCCACATCTGACAACCAGTTGCTGGAAAAGGGGGCTAAACATAGGACGAAGTAGGACGGAGTGCAGCGCACCTCGCTCTCGAGGTCGCCAGAGGCGCTGCGGCGCTGCGCTTTGAAGGTGGGCAGGGACAGCATGCCGCCGCTGCTGTGCAAGCTGTCTCGTCTGCCACCGTCGCCCAGCTGGCCCGAGGCGGCGCGACCGCCCAGCCGGCCCGAGGCCTCCTCGGCGTCATCGCCGTCTGCACCCAGACCATCGTCGTCCACCTGCATGTGGCGGCGCTGCACGATCATTGGGTGCAAATGCATCGCACAGCCAGTTCACGCCTTTTTGCGCATGCAAGAACCGCTGTGCAACTGCTGCCCCAGCGGAAAAGGCGTGAACAGACGAAGGGCTAGCATGCGGTGCACTGGAATGCCTTCCGGGTGTCCAGACATGCAATTTTGCCCAAAACAAGGTGCAAGAAGTGCCACAAATGAGGTGAGCGCACCCGGAAGGTGGGGCGGCGGCGCAGGCCAGCGCCCACGAGGCCGGCGGCGCGCGGCGCAGCACCCAAAAAGTCCTCCGTGACGCGCTCCTCGATCCGCAGCTCGTCGTAATCCGGCTGCAGAACCACACTCGACCTGACCAAGCAGGCTGCAGGCCACTCCATGCAAGTAAGGGACGCGGCTACAAACTACAACCAAACTACAACCAGAATGCAGGCGTGTGAAACTCGAAATGCACCTCAGGCACGTCCGCGTCTGAGTCCTCGACGTCTGCGTCGCCGGAGGATGCGGAGCCCAGCACCACCGCGTCGCGTTTGCCGGTGGAATTGAATTCCGACAGCAGCTCCACCATGCCTGCATGCTGCTGCACCTCCTCGTAGCTGCCCTGCGCCGCGATGCGGCCCTGCAGCCGCACCACACGTCTGATCGGAAACGAGGACACGTCTGCGATGTGGCTCTAGCAATGCATCAGGCAAAGGCGTGGCAGCTCTAAACCAACGCAGAGTGTCAGTCAGTCAGTCAGTGTCCCGCTGGTATTCCCTCCGGCGACCAAGCGTCGCGCACCTCCTTCATGAAGATGATGTGATCGCACATGGGCAGGTACTGCAGCTGGTTGGTCACCAGCAGCCGGGTCTTGCCCTTCAGCGCATCCCGGATGCACGCGGTGAACATGTGGCGGCCGACGTGCACATCCACCGCCGACAGCGGGTCGTCCATGATGACGAAGTCCGCATCTGCACCGCAAACAGCACTCATTTTATTGCTTGGTCCTAAACGGCATTCTGAGGACTATTCCAGTAGTAAGCAGGCTGAAACACTGCTCGATGTCTGCTTGCTCTGCCAGCAGCGATTCCAGCATCGAGACTGTTCTTTCCAGCTTGCCGCGGGGATATATCCCGAGATTATCCCGGATATATCCCGCAAATTAATCCAGTGCAGGACTACTTTGGTGGTCGGGGTGGCGGGTCCCGCACTCAACATGATTTCATGTGCCCCACAAAGGCAACAATCACGGCACTCTGCTGCGATCACAGAATGCAGCCCACCTGCATAGACGGCGCGCGCCATGCTGATGCGCTGCTTCTGGCCGCCCGACAGGTTGATGCCCTTCTCGCCGATCTCCGTCTCCGCACCGCCCGGCAACACCGCAAGGTCCTGCGCCAGGCTGCACGCCTGCACCCATTGGACAAGCAAACGGACGTGAGCAGCGATCCTGAAGCATCTGCAGTAACTCTTGTACCTGACAAAAGCCAGTTTGCACAAAGTTCTTGTGTGACCAGCGCATTCTCTGCATTTCCGACGGCAGAGCAAAAACGTGCAGGCATCAGACTCAACAGCATTTGCACCAAGGCAAACATCTGGAGGTATGAGGGACGAAAGAAAGGCGCACCGCGACGACCATGTCCCAGCGCGCCTCGTCGAAGGGCTGCCCGAACAGAACGTTGTTCTTCAGCGTGTCGTTCAGGATCCAGGCCTGCTGCGCGACGTAGGCCATGCGACCGCCCAGCGCGACGCGCCCCCGGGAGCGCTCCATCTCCCCCAGCAGCGCTGAGATGAGGCTGGACTTGCCGGAGCCAACACGGCCGACGACCGCCGACAGCTGGCCCGGCCGCAGCGTCGCGTTCACGTCATGCAGCCACCAGGATGCGGCGCCCTCCTTCGCCTCGCGCGCCGCCTCCGCTTCCGCCAGCTTCTGTGAGGAAATACAGCATGCGTCAGCCATGCAACGAGCCATTTTGAGTCGAGGCGAGCAATGATTATGCGTCCCTCACAGGTGAACATGTGGTGGCATTGCTGAGCTGCGAATGCAGGCAGGTCAGCGGCTGCAGCTCGTGTCATCAAGCAAAACAAGGCAGGCAATGGGGTGCAGGCTAGCGCAGGGAGGGACAACGCAACACAAGACTGGCAAGGTTCCGGCGCACCTGCTGCTCGGCCTCAGTGCCCAATATGTTGCGCAGCGCCGCCACCTGCAGGTTGGGCGGCCCCGCAGCGGCGTCGCTGCCGCTGTTGCGGCTGCTGGGCACGCCGCCCACTTTGGCCTCCTCCTCCATCGCTGTGTCCATGTCCGAGCTGTTGCGGTCCACCTTCAGCGCCTCGATCGCCGCCGGCTGCGCGACAGAGGAGCCGCATGGTTAAAAGACGACTTTTTCTCATGCCTGTGGCCATGCGGACTTGATGTCACACAGACCCTCAGCAGCGCACAGACCCTCAGCAGCGCACCGACCAGGGATTTGCACTGCAGGCCGTGCACACAGGATCAGGATCCGAGACGCTGGCACACACCTGGGCGTCTGCCTTCACCGTTTTGACGAGGGTGAGGGGGAGCGCCTCAGCCTCGTTGCCCTCACTGCCCTTGAGGCCGCGCTTGCGTCGCCACCGCCGCTGCTGCTTCTTCACCACCTTGGGGTCCTCCTGCAGGTTCCAGGAATCAAGGTCTAACACGATTCCTCCGGCATTGAAAGCCCCATGGTATGGACATGAGCCAGGTGAACAGCAGGCTCTGGATTGGCAATGAGCATCGTCTGACGGCCGCAGCGATCTGCATGTCTCGCACAAGGGCACCTCCCATGGGGGCAGCTGCGACAAAGCAGAGAATTTTGGCGCGATAAACTTCATGCACGAGACTACACACACCTTGGGCTTGGGCGGCTCGGCCCAGAAGAAGTCGGCGTCATCGATGTTGGCGCCAGGGGTGTCCAGCTTCTCCACCTCGTCGCTGCGCTCCTCCATGACCAGGAACTGGTTCAGCCGCCGCATGGACACCATCGCATTGCCCAGCTGCACCAGCGCAAAGGGCAGGAACACCTGCACGACAGAGAGAATGAAACGATCGCAATAGCTTCAACTAGAAAGTGTCGAACACAATCCCAACAGAACAGACTTGGCAGCTTAGCCCGACTGATTGCTGTTACAATCAACAGCACAATCAACAGCAACGTGCATTCCAGGTCTGAGTGCCGCTCACCAGGGGGAAGCGCATGATGGAGAAGTAGGCGATGGCGGAGAAGATGTGGGGCGCGGTGAAGTTGTTGGGCTCGGCGCTGCCATACGCGGCAAAGCTGAACACAGCCGCCAGCGTGGGCGTTGCGAACAGCAGCACCTGCATGCCCACACGCGCCGGGATGGCCTGCCGCAGCCGCCCCAACTCCCGCCGCCGTGCCTCCAGCACCTGAGGATGTGAATGGACAGCACTTGAGAGCGGTGACATGATGTTGCATGTAAAAAGACTGACCCAGCAACCGAGAACAAGGCAATGGCCGGGCCTTGACGTGCAGCATGAATTCACGGAAATGATTCAGCACAAGCGAGAAGATGGTGCTCACCGCAGCCTCCTGAGCGGCCTCCCAGGCGTACAACTTGAGCACTCGGATGCCCGTCAGCAGCTGGTTCATGAGCTTGACACGCGAGTCGGTCTCGATTAGCATGCGCCGCCGTAGCCCCGTCAGCCGCTTCACGAAAAAGCCCGTCGCGGGCGAGCTCATCAGCAGCATTGCCAGCCCGATGAATGTGGCCCACCTGCGGCATGGGCCTCTGATTCATGCGAAGGGGCTGATAGAAACAACCATGAGTAGTCCATGACACACTGCTCAAGGAGGCAATGCTGACAGGCCAAACGAACATTCAGGCACATGCATAAAAGAACGCAACATACCTGATCTGGAACCACAGCAGGATGAGGGCTGCGATGAGGATGCAGGGCGCTACGATGAGCTGGGACATCATGGGGTAGAAGAATTGCTGCGAAGAACAGATAAAATGCTGCGGTCGGAAGGGAAAAAGGCCTCTGCAGGCAAGGAAGGGTTTCACTGGCAGAACGCAGAGCCGGAATAGGTAAACAAGGCGTGGGGTCAGAGCACCGCACCATGACATTGTTGACATCCGCCGACATCAGATTGACAATGCGCCCAGTCTCTGTCTGCTGCTTGGCCCTGCAGGAGTGAGAAACGAGCCAGATCAGCATCCTGCACAGCCGCAGGAGTGCTTCTTTCAACACTATAGATGCCGCAGCACATGCTGCAGGAAGACGGACACATCAAGGCTGCATCACCGCACCTCGCGCTGAGGCGCAGGGCCTTGCGGTACACCGCAGAGGTGAGCTCTGCGCGCAGCTTGATCTGGACCTGGATGGCCAGCCTGTTGGAGTGCACCAGCGCCATGGCGCCGACCAGCGGGAAGACGAAAATGAGCGCCGCGTACAGGTAGGCTCTGCCCACGTTCGGCTTGGTCGGCGGCGGGAGGCCGGGGGGCTGGCAACAACCACAACAACGGCTCAGCCACGTGAACGATTGCACAATGTCACATGAAGGCGACAGGAAGACCAGAAGCGGTCGACGGCCGCCCAGGTCGAATGTCGCTAAGGCTTGCTCCAGGCTTGGGAAAGCTCGAAAAGGAACCCGAGATGACGCACCAGAGGCGTGGTTTGCGCTGCATCGTAAACAGCAGACTGCTGCAGGAAGGAAACGATCTTGCCCAGGATTACTGGGCCGCTGCAAGAGGCAATGCAGGAGGTCGGTGGATGCGTCGCAATGTGACGAAGCCACAGCAACATGGTTCAACACTGTCACGCACAGCAACACCGCAAGTCCACTGGCCTGAAGTTAAAGGCGTTGTAGATGCCCTGCATTGACACCGACGCCAGCAGCCAAAGCCAGTGCTGGCTGAAGAGGGAGGCCCACAGGTGCGGCGCGATTTTGCCGGCCTCAGTGCGTTCAAATTTCAAGCGCCCCTGTGACAATATGAATGGAAGATCAGCGGTGAAAGCGAAACACCGGGTCCCTGTTCCGCAATGATGGCAGAGGTAGCCTCTCACCTGCTCTGTCTCCTTCATTGTGTCCATGCGCCGCTGCAGGCCCGCCGCAAAAGACGGATATGTGGCCTCGCATTTGAGGTGCGGCGGCAGCGCAAACTCGTCCTCCATCTGAACAGGGCGCTTGTAGCCCAGGTAGAGCAGCGGTGTGTACCCTGTCCAATGACACAAGAAGCGCAGTCAGCGTGCATGCTGGGTGAACACAGCATGAGCAATGACGCTGCACGACAGCATTCGCATACAGCAGCATGCAAACAAACCAGACCGGGAAGAGGCGCTCACAGAAGTAGAACAACGCCGAGATGAAGTGCTTCGACAGGAACTTCGGTGGGATGCTTCCAGCATGTTTGTTGACGGCCGCCTCATTGCGCACGCGCTTGCGCTCCTTCCTGGCAGCACGAGCCTCCGCCGAGAAAGAGCCCGCCATGAGGGCAGGCAAGCCGTAGACAGCAGGGCCTAGGGTGTTTCGATGACAACGCCGAGCGTCGTGCTGGGTAAGCGGTCAGGTGGCCGCAGCTGCCGAACAGCGGCCGCAGCTGCTGCTGCTGCTGCTGCTGCTCACCGGTGTCTAAGTTGTGCTCAAGCTGGCGACTTGTTGGAATGCAAATAGTGTTTTATGTCATGCATATGCCAGCGAGAGGCCGTCAAACCGAGGACACCTCTGCCACAGAGACAGGTAATCTCTGGCCGGCCAATGTCCACCACCTAGTGGTCGATTCGCAGGCTGGCCGTGCGCTGATACGCAGTTGCAAGCTGGTATTGACGGAGAGCTCAAGATGGGTGCGGATTGTGATGGGGGTCACGGTGATGCTGCTGCACCTTGTCTTGCAAACGGGACACCGCCAGGAGATTCACCGACAGTCGTGGCGGTCTCCCAAGCCAGGTTTACGCATCGCGCCACGCAGCTTCCAAAGTTGAATGTTGCCAACGCGAAACGAAGTGTAGCCAGTCTCAAGAGGTCGCTTGCGCAGCTGAGGGCCACCCGCAAGCTGTTTGCTTGGCCGAGAGCAGAGGCAGTGACCCTCTATCTGAGGTGCACGACGCAATCCTGGTCGAGCTCAACTTGGATCGCAGCTGCAGCAGCACCGTTTCTCGGGCGCTGGTGACGCTCCAGCGCCAGGCGAGGTCGTGCAGGTGTCATGTCGGCCACAGCGGCATGAAGAGAAAGGCGCCGCAGCCCCCCCATCGCCGCGCGCTGCGCAGATGCAGGGCGGCATGAACGCCGCGTCCACTGGCGGCACACGGCAGCCGGGCGGCTTCCACGCGGCCCAGGCGGACCCGGCGCAGCTGCAGCACGAGGACCTGACGTGCCCCGTGTGCAAGTCGCTGCTGCGGGACCCGTTTGTGACGGCATGCGGGCACACCTTCTGCTACGCGTGCGTGTCGCAGCACCTGGGCCAGCGCAAGAACTGCCCCAGCTGCGCGGCCTACCTCACCTTCGACCTGGTGTACCCCAACTTCCTGCTGCAGCAGCTGGCCGCGAAGGTCAAGGCGGCGGATCGGCGGCAGCGGGTTTCCACGGCCGAGCGCATTCACCATCTGCTGCGGGAGGCGGACTCCGACGGCGCCGGCCTGGGCGAGGCGGACCTGGAGGGCCTGCTTTCGGCGCTGTATGCGCGCAAGCAGACACTTCAACAGCGATCCACGCACGACAACCTGCAGCTGCTGCTGCACTTCCTCAACTTCTCCAGGTGGGCGACCTGCATCACTCCATCGTGCAAGTGTTTTGCAGCAGGAAGTTGACAGCCATGAGAAGGAGTGCTCCTCATGCGGCAGGGACGTGATGTGCAAGTACTCAGTGGTCAGCAAGTACTCAGCGGCGATCAGCATCAGGATGCACTCTCCATGCTGTACTTGAATGTCATTGGCGCTCTTGACAAGCCATGCGCTGTCGACAGGGAGGCAAAGCGCCACAAGCTGGAGGAGCTGCGGCAGCAGCTGCAGATGCTGGAGGGCGACATATCGCTGGTGCAGGAGCAGGAGCAGTCGCTGCCTCGGCCTGCGGAGCTGGCCGCCGGGCTGCTGCAGCTGCCGCCGCCCGCGACGCTGCTGCAGTCTCGCCTGAAGGAGGCCAGCGGCCCTGCAAGCCCGCCTGCCGCAGCAGGTGTTCCTCTGCTCCAGCACCTGACAGACCGTGCATCCAGCAGCCGCATCCGCTGCAGTCGGCAGTCTGCTTCAGTGTCGCCTGAGCAGCGTCTGAAGAAAATACTGTGAAGCAGAGCAACCTGCCTGTAGGTCACCGCCACAATGTCGCCAGCCATTAATCCATCAATGCTCCTCTATCATGGATCTTGCACTGCTGTCGTGTAGGCGGTGCGCGCAGCCAGCCGGCACCAGCCCTGCAGCTGCTGCCGCAGGCGTCCAGGGACTTGCCAGCGCAGCCGGTGCATGCCACAGTGCCTCCGCTTGAGGGCAGCGCACTGGAGCAGCACGCGCGGCCGCCAGGACTGCTGCTCCCCTCTGAGGTGGGCAAGCTCCTGTCTGCTGCCAGCGTCGTGGCTGTGCTCTGAGTATGGTACTGGCACTGCAACGACAGAATGTGGATACCGTGTTCGGCATTGTGGGGACGTGCAAGGCGCTCTGTTGGACTCTGAGTCACATCGAAAGGGACCAGCACTGTGCACGGGACTGATGGGACTGCAGTATCCCAGGTCTCATGGAAAATGCGTTGCCGCAGGCGCACGCCTCTCAATCGGAGGTGCCGAGCGATGGCGGCATGGACGGCGGCGCTCACGCGTCTCCCCACGCCTCCCCGGACCCAGCGCTCCCGTCGGAGCTGCCGTCATCCAGCAGCCAGCTGCCGCGCGGCCATGAGCGGGGCCACAGAACGGCAGAGCCACAGCGCACCACCTCCAGCACGGACGCGCTCGCGACGTGCGCTCCGCTCGCCAATGTTTTGTTGTGGGCATCGTGGCTGTGCATGTGGGAGATGCCTTCAGTGATCTGCATACCATTTGTATTTGCACTTGTCGGCTGCGGTGCGCCCTTTAGCTGCGCCATTCAAGCCTTGAGTGCACTCCCTTTCAGATCGCAAGCAGCAACAGCCAGCGGGGCGACCGGCAGCCTCACGGAGCAGCCCAGCGGCGTCAGCCACTCCTCGGCAGCGCCCACCGCCAGCACGGCGACGGCGGCGCCAGCCACCAGCGGCGCCGCAGCCGGCGCGCGAGGCGACGGCACGGCAGGCGCCGCTGCGGGCCACGTTGGCGCCGGCACGGACGCGGCGGTGATGGCGGCGGCGGCGGACGAGGCGCGGGAGAAGCGGCGAAAGCGCGTCGCGGCGCAGCTGAAGGACCTGCAGCAGTGCTACCTGGCGCTGCGGCAGCAGCAGCGGACGCTGGAGCTGGAGCCCGCGCCCGCAACGCCGCAGGTTCGCCGCCCACTGGCTGCGCTGCTCCAGCTCGGCCCTGCTCCCTGTTCCTGAAACATCCCTGGCAGGGATGCTGCATTGCGGGAATGAGTCACAGCTGGAATGATTCACAGCTCCTGCGTTGGCGCCAGTGCATCGGCAGGCAGTTTGCGAAGCAAATGGTGTCCAATGTCACACCGCCAGGCCGGCGATGCAGCGAAGAACGACGCTGCAGCGGGCGACGCAGTGGCGGCGGAGCGGCCGGCGCTCAAGCGGCTGCGGATTGAGAATGCGCCGATGGTGACGTCCGGGTGGGAGCCGCAGGGCCTGGCCGAATTCTCGCGCATGCTGTCCGTCTTCACCCATTTCGGCAGTCTCCAGGTGCGGTCCTGATCGTCCTTCAGGCAAATGTGAACCGTGTCAATCAAATGACTTGGCCGAACCCACTGCTGGACGCCTGCCTGGATGCCCGCAACAGCCCGTCAGCGGCGGCAGCGGCCTGCCCGCCAGCTCTGCGAGTCGCTGGCACAAAATGGACTGCAGACATCTGACACTCCATTGTAACAAAACTTTGCTGCCGCCGCTAGTTCCGAAGTTCTAAATCCGAAGTTTATTAGTCATTCCAATCGACATATTACACACTCCCGGATTCTCAAACGTGCAGGTGGTGGCCCAGGTGCCGCGTGCGAGCGCGCGCCAGTCGTCCGCCATCCTGTCCAGCATCGAGTTCGACCGCGACGCGCAGCTGTTCGCCACCGCCGGCGTCTCCAAGCGCATCTGCGTCTTCGACTTTGCAAACGTCATGCGCAACCCGCTGGAGACGCAGCACCGGCCGTACACGGAGCTGTCCACACGCTCCAAGCTGAGCTGCCTGTCGTGGAACAAGTACGTGCGCCCCCACCTCATCTCCTCCGACTACGAGGGTGCGCATCTCCTTCACCTTCACACAAGGAGCATGGCTGATCAACAAACTGCATGTCTTGCTGTGCATTGCGTGCTAGCTTTGCGGCACACTCCTCGCGACTGGCCAATGGTACAGCTGTGTCGAACCTCTGCGAACTCAAAAGCCCTCAGAAGCGCTGCCGCACTGACACCCCTGAGGTCCTGCCTGCCGTACTCGTATCCCCGATCATTTTTTCCAACGCCTTGAAGTATATGGCTGGCTGACGAGCGCAGGCGTGGTGGCGCTGTGGGATGTGGGCACGGGGCAGCAGCTGGCGGAGTATGAGGCGCACGAGAAGCGCATCTGGACGGTGGACTTCTGCCACTCCGATCCCATGCACTTCATCTCTGGCTCCGACGACGGCTGGGTCAAGGTGCGGGCCCGGCTGTACTCTTGTGTGGAGGCTGACAATTGCAGAACAGCACTGCTCCAATGCACTTCGTGCTTTCGCTACTGGCCTTAGCAAAGGCAATGGCCACCTGTTAATATGGCGGCAGATACATCGTGCATCTGGAGTCGCTGCCATTGAGGTCCGCTGAGGACTTGTGGCCTGCGGGTTGCTGCTTGGTGGTCTGCTCAAGGATGCCCCACTCCAGAGCCTCGCGGCTGACAGCTCTGGTGCGCGCATCACAACCCCTGCAGATCTGGTCGACGAAGGAGCAGGACAGCCTGGCGCAGATCGACATGAAGGCCAACGTGTGCTGCGTCAAGTACAACCCGGCGTCGTCGCACGAGGTGGCCATCGGCTCCGCGGACCACTGCGTCCACGTCTACGACCTGCGCCGCGCCGACCGCGCCGTCCATGTCCTCGCCGGTACCCTGGATTCAGTTTCGGTGTTTCGTTACCAACCTGCAGGCAGCCCTGTGATACCCGCATTGTAGGTACTGTGCTGTTTTCCAAATGTCCAACGGCTGAGCCTCCTCAGCCTGACAACCAGGCCTGCGCTGACAGTGGCTGGGCGCCCGGCCATGCGCACTATTCTCTGCTGGCACGGCCCACTCCGGCAGCTTCCGGCAATTCAACCGCTGATTCCTGCTGATTCATGATGATCTTGTACCGACGCCTGCTGCTGCAATCGCATACGCAGGGCACAACAAGGCGGTGGCGTACGTGCGGTTCATGGACAGCGGCGAGATCGTGTCGGCGTCGACGGACAGCACGCTGCGGCTGTGGGACCCGGCGGCGGAGGCGCACACGCGCACCTACCGTGGCCACATGAACGAGAAGAACTTCGTGGGGCTGTCTGCCGACGGCGAGTTCATCGCCTGCGGCAGCGAGCAGAACGAGGTGCGGCCCCCCTGCCTGTTCTTGTCTCTGCGACATTGCCTCGCACGCGCCTAGGCCCACGCCAGTTCATCTGAACCTGCTCACATTGTCTAAATGTCACCGCCGGCACCGCTGACTGCTGTCAGTGTGGTTTGTTGGTTTGGTTTGCTTGCAGTTTGGACCCCAATCTCACTCAGCTTGACGGTGTCGCGCAGGTGTACGTGTACTACAAGTCCATGTCGCGGCCGATCGCGCAGCAGGACTTTTCAGCCAACCCCGTGGGCGCGGGTGCTGCGACGCCCAGCGGCGGCCCAGACGCCTCGCAGTTCATTAGCGCAGTGTGCTGGAAGCCGCACACCAACACCCTGCTGGCGGCCAACAGCTCCGGCGTCGTGAAAGTGTGCTCGCTGACACATGACTAAGGCGGCTGCCCGAGAGCCGTGCCAGGATGGAGTGAAGACACACATTGTATCGTGAGCGCCCAACGACGGCGTATCAGTTGACCTGCCTATGGTTTCATTCGGCTAACCCCTTCTGCATGACGCGTCATTTTTTTAAACAAGAGGTAGCGTGCACAGCGAAACACACCTCTGAACAACGAAGCAGAGAGTTGGAGACGGCGGTTTGTAATTCTTATCTAAAGCATTGGCATCGCCTGACCGATGGCAGGAGCATACAACCTAGAGACCAAAACAGCAAGTACTGTCCAGTATGCACGACCATGACAGAAGGTGGTGCTGAACAGTGACAGGCATGTGTGCCAGGGAAAAATCGAAACCCACACGGCGCGATGGCGAACGTACATCACGTGTCTATTGTTCAAGATCGGCTTGCGGCCTGCAGGCTTGCTTGCAGGCCGGCCACTAGAACGCAGGCCCGCCACGCTGCCATGCGGCATCGAGGCGGGCCATGAGCTTGGGATCTCGGTCATCACACCCTGCCAAGCGTGTTGTCGACAAACTGTGTGTTGTCGACATATTGTCCTGGGTCGAAGAACTGCTGCTGCTGCTGCTGCTGCTGCTGCTGGTTCAGCTGCTGCTGCTGCTGCTGGTATGCCGCCTGCTGCTGCGCCGCCTGCTGCTGCATCCGCAGCTGCATAATCTGCTGTTGCTGTAGCAGCTCCTGCTGTTGCTGCTGCTGCTGCGCGATGGAAGCTGCCTCAGGCGTCAGCGCCCGCCGAAAGAGCAGAATATGCGGCTCCGGCTTGTGTATGTGGTAGTGGATCCAGCCTGTGCAAAAGCAGCTCTCACATCAGTGATCCCGTTTCTCTCTTGGATTGCAGTAATATCCGATCCAAGGACTGTGATACACACCGTGAAGATGACACCATCTTGCACATACCCCTTTTCGGCACATTCGTTCAGCTGAAGTTACACGACCATCAGGCTGCATATCAGATCGCATGCTTGGTTGAATGGGCCAGCTGATGATGGAGCATGCACCGCGGGACTGCTGGACGCCCAGCTGCCGCCACTCCTGCTCAGACAGCAGCCGCCCAGGCGGCAGGTGCGCTGCGATGTTGGCCGGCAGCACGACGTGCCGGTACTCGTAGTGGCTGCTGCAGACCACACAGTCGTTTTCAAGCATCAAGACGTCCCTCATGCGCGGAGGCAGTGACGCGATCACATGAAGCCGCTGCCAGCCAAGCCATGCATGGAACGAGGCAGGCGGGGGCAGGCAGACATGCTCGTAATATGAATCACAAACTCACTCGTCGTAGTACTTGTCGCTGCACATCCAGACACAACAGCGAGTCAGCATCGGCTTGACCCTTGACACAACACGATTTCGAAACAACACAAGGGCGTCCTTCGCAGAAGCAGGCCAGCGTACCTGTATTGAATCTGAATCTCGCGTGCCATCAAGATGCGCCCAGTCGCAGAGAGCTCGCCGCAATCCACTACCTACAGTCACGCGCTCAGGGTGATGCCACCCTTGGAATCAAATTCGGCTGACTCTACCGTTTCACAGTGACCGTACGGCTCTTGAAAGGAACAATGTATCGTTTGAATGGTTTCCTTCGGTGGATACTTTGATGCGAATGCCCTCGTGCGCGCTGCACCTGCCGGCCCTCCGGTTGCTTTCGCCCGAGTCTGATTAGCTCCGATTAGCGACTCACATGCAGGGCAAGTGGCAAGTGCATCACGGACACAGATATCCTCTTGCTCTCATCGACATCATCTGGTGCCGCAGCTGCTTGCTTTGCTGGCTCCCCCGGCGCAACAACACAACTTATAAATTCCCGAAGGGCCCCATCCACTGAGGCTTACCAAGAGGACCTGAGGCCAGTATTGCCTCGATACTGCATCCGCCCGTCATCGTACCCTCGGGTGCGAATTAGCGTGGCTGCTGTTGGCGATGTCGTGGTGCTGCTTCGGAATAGCAGGAAATGGAAAGCGCATCGCATTCTCACTGCTGTGAATGCAACGCACCTGGCCGGAGAAGCCTCATGAGCAGATAGAATGCACAGGAGGCTGTCCATCATTCATGGATTGATATCATGGCAGGTGCTCAGATTCGCTGCAGGCACTTGCGCGCTTGGCGCCGCAGGACGCGGACAGGGAAGCATGGCGCCTGCCGCAGTGTCCAACATCAGCTGGCTGGCAGGGCTTCAAGTGCACGTCGCGTCGCGCTTGAGGTAAGCGGAGGATGACAACTGTCTCGCAGATTCACTGCAGCTGCTAATTGCGCATGTGCCTCAGGCAAAGCTTCATGTGACACAAGAACGCAGAATTAGGCCTGTGTCGGGCGGCGCGCAGGGGCGGCATGATGATCAAGGTGAAGACGCTGACGGGCAAGGAGATCGAGATCGACATCGAGCCCAACGACACCATCGAACGCATCAAGGAGCGTGTCGAGGAAAAGGAGGGCATCCCCCCCATTCAGCAGCGGTGCGCGCGCCTATCTCACATTGACTGGCCTCCTGTCAGGGCCTCGCACCGTGTCATGCTACGTGCAGCATCACCAGCCTTCTGAGGCTACTCGCTCGCATTGCATGCGCATGACGCAGACCGCTGGGCAGCATGGGCTGCTGCTGAGCTGCTGCTGATTTTGGCGTGATACCGGCCGACTGATGTGCGACCGCCGCATCCGCTGCAGGTTGATCTTTGCTGGCAAGCAGATGAACGACGACAAGCTGGCGAAGGACTACAACATCGAGGGCGGCTCGGTGCTCCACCTGGTAAGGCCTTTTGCGTTTCACCCAGTGGCATATGCATGTGTAAAGGCATGTGCTTGTGCATCAGGCTGCGTTGGGCTGCAGTCTGGTCTGACATCTGCTTCTGGCCGTCATCCGAGCAATGCGCTTGCTCATGCGCAGGTGCTGGCGCTTCGAGGGGGCAGCTCCTCGTGACATGGTGGATGGTCACGGACGGCGCGACTTTCACAGGCTTGTTCTGCTGCGCTTAAGCAACGGGCCAAAGGAATGGAGCAACCCACAGGACTTGCCTAGGTTTTGTAACAGTCTTGCAAACAATTCAGGCTGAACGGCACCTCGCACACTGCAGGCGACGCTTTTCAGCCAGCCGAGTCACGGGTCGTTGATGCATTTGCCGACAGCAGCATACGGATTGCACGTTCGTGCTGCTTCAGCATGACAGAAGGCTCGTGGATGCGCTTCAGCAGATTCACCCGCCTGCACAGGACGCGATGAAGTGGTGTTGATGTGCAGCAGTCGCAGGGGATCACACTACATCAGGGCGAGCGCCAAGAAGCCAGCAAGCACATGCATGGACATCTGATACAGGCCACATGCCCGGACCAGCGGCGTCATACTCACATCAGCATGGTCTTCGCATGCTCCACGTCACGGAGGATGCACCAGGCGTCTTGGCCCTGTCACACAACAGACGAACTGGGCCGACACATAGGTACATGTGCGGCTATTTCGAGTCAGACGTTGTCGACTTGCACGTCAGCAGTGGGACTGATGGGGAGGAACAGATAGGCGCACCCATTTGCGGCGGCAGCGAACGCGGGAACCCTCGCTCAGGACCAGTCGCGAGAAGAAGAAGTCCGAGTTGGCTGCCTGATCCCCGAACGCCGCCGTCATGAACGCGTCCTGCGGTCCCCAATATTCGCGCCATGACTGTCGAACGAAACATGCGTGCTTGTGCTGGTGATTTGTATGCCCACACGCCGCTGGGCTGATCACCTTTGTTGTAACATTGTTCTCCTCACCTGGTCGATGTCAATGACGAAACACTCCTTCACCTGTGTCCAGGCATGTCAAGAGGATTCAGGAAACACAGTAGACAGGCACATACGCGATCTGCGCAAGCAACATGGATTGGCGCACTACATCTAGAACCCGAACTACAGGAAGCCAACCTTCTTGCGGTCGCCGCGGCGGGCGGCGGCCAGGTACTCCTCGCCGGGGCACGATTTTGCGGCCTTGTCAGCAACGTCTGACAGGTAAGAGTAGGCGTAGTGCAGCACCACCGCATCCTCGCTGACGATTGTCTGCCACTGGCCGTGTGGGTTCCCTTCTGTCCGCCACCTGCGACAGGAGGGGGGCGACGAGGTACTATCATCATCTCCGCGGTCGCATCATGCAGCTGAGCAAGGTCCAAAGATTCGTTTTGCCGGTCTGTGAACACTTGACTGACTGACGTGCAGATTCTGATATCAAATGAGACTGAACACTCTGCAGATTGCACACCTTGGAGACGGGTTGCCAGAAAAGTAATGGGGGCCCAGCTGCCGCACACCCGGCACTACACGCACAGCGCTCTTTCCCTGCATACGAAGTTGTCACAACTGGAAATCAAATGACTGAGAGTGAAACAGAAGGCTGCAAAGCCGATGACATACAATCTTTGCGTCTGAATGAGGCGTCCAATACCAGGCTATCATTCAGTTCTTGACCATCAATCAGAGTAAGCGGGACCAGAATCTGCGCTCACATTGGCATACAGCACCAAGAAGCTCCTGTTATCTCCCAGCCTGAATTTGAGACGATGCCTATACGCCTCGGGTGTCGCGTAGTGCTATAGACCATGCGCAGCAACAGTGAACGTCAGGGAGGCACTGTGTGCCACAGACTCTCGTGGTGCCGCTGCATGTCAGTTTCAACCCATTGAACAAAGCACCTGGTGGGTGCGAAACAGTGTAACCTGTTCGAACCTATTCACCTGCAGGAAGGGCAGTCGTCAGAGGACGTTCACACTAGGCGATGCGTCGCGGCAGAACCCGTGCACAACTCTGCACAGATTGTGCACACAGGTGCCGCTCACAGCTGCACAAAGCAGAGCTTCGGTTTTCAATCTCGACGACGGCGGGCATAAAGGATGCGTATATGTTACACATAACCTCACCAGGTCGCCTGCCTCCGCCTGGCCCTCGAAGTTCAGGAAGCGCACAGAGGACACATGGTCCGGCTGCCGCTGCAGCACTGCACGCTTGAACAAGAGTATCAGGCTGAAAAGGCATCTCAGGCTGTGCAATTGAATAAGTGGGGATGTTGATAGCCAACAGATTTTCAGCTGCCGCTCTGTGAGTGCGCTACAGCAACGTCACTGCTGAGCAGTTTCTGCCGCAAATCGCTCACATGTGGCCAGGCTGAAGGACTCTGCCATGGTATACACAACCTCGTCGAGGTCGATGTGCATCAGCCAGTCCTGCTGGTGCTGCTTCGCCAGCCTCAGTCCCTGCTGCATCCCAAACCCTGGATGGAAACCACACAGTGTCACACCAGGAAGGACAGCCACCTAAACCCTCACCAGCCACAACAGTCACTGGGTGACGGTGTGTTGCATTGCAGCCTGGCTGCCCGTCATAATGGCATGCGGCATGCGCACTCACCTTGCTTGACCATCAGGTTGAAGTTGCCGGGCTTGCCGCCCCACTGCCAGTGGCGCCCCTGCCAGGCGGCAAACTGCTCGATGTCCCCGGCTGACGCAAAGGGCGGCGCCAGAAACAGCAGAGTCACGTGTTTGATGCTGGACAGCTGAGCAACCGTCTCCGAGTCTGTGCCGTCGTACAGCACCTGAGAGGGCACGAGGGTGCTCCCTTTCAGACTGCAGCCCATGCTGAACGTATGTGTATCGACAGCTGGGAGGAGAGTGGGGCCTGCATGGCTACTGTCGTCTGCGCCCCAGGACTCGCAGCAGGTAAGCGGTGCAACAGCCTGCCAGGACACACTTTGTGATTTGTGATAAATGGGTCCAAGCAGCAAGGTTGATGTTGCACCGGCGTCAGAGAGCTCAACACTTACATAAAAGTGTGTGACGCCGAGCTCCGTCATGAGCTGCATCCACGGCACCACATCACGGCGCACGCCGCTGATGCTGCCGCCCCAGGTCGTGACCACCGCCAGCCGCGTCACGTTTGCTGCCGCCACCTGCAGTTGCAATCGCTTCGGTATGGCACAAAGTGATGCATGTCAGGAGGAGCTACATGTGCCGAGGTCGCGTGCACGCCTCTCAGAAACGGTGTTGACTGTGACAGGGTTGCGGCTGCCATCGAGCATGCACCAACCCCGTATTCACGAACGATGCCAGATGAGCTTGTGAAAAACCACCTGGTCGGCCAGGCTGTTGAGGAAAGCCACGCGCGTCGGCAGCGACTCCAGGTCCTTCAGGTCATCAGAGGCGGTGATGCCCAGTTCCGCTGCTGTCGTGCGGTGCTGCGCGGCCCTCACCACCTCCTCCCGCATTTCAGGGTGTTGCACCATTTTCGCCTCATACTGCGTCAGCTCCTGGTGGAAGAAGATCACCAGTCGGTGTCAGTGTCAAGCACCCATCGGCCCGAGTGTCCCGGCTGCAATGGTCACGAGTACTTCCTCACGACAGTAGTGACCACAGGATCAGCCAAGAGTATGTGCACAACAAACGAAGCTCACCTCGAACACGTCCCAGACTGCAGGAATGTTCGGTGGCGCATCAATCTTGCGCGGCAGCCGACCTGCGGCTGGCTTCTGGGCTCGAGGTTCCATTTGCACATGCTTCTTCTGCGCCGCTGAGCCTTCCCGCTGCAGAGGCCCATGCTGCAGGGTCGCACCCTCCCTGGCGCCATGAGGCTGACCAGCACCCTGCAAGTACTTGAGGGAACATTGGCCGGACGCACGACTTATTGGACAATGTGCAGCAAATTGCTTCATGCACTCCAGCTGCCAACCTGCGGCGGCGCGACGTGCACCGCCTGACGAGCCGCCATGCCCACAACGCAAACCACAGCCACCCAGCACCCCAGAAATGTAGCTCGTCTAGATATCCGCACGCGGCGTGCCATCGAATAACGACGGCGCTCAGCCACCTCGATGAATTCAAGGCAGACCTGAAAACATTTGTTTCAAGCAGTGCTTCAAATGCCAGAGCACCTTCGCAAGATGTTCAAGGCCTATAAAGCCTGAGATCGTCTGTTTGAACACTGCAGTCGAGAAATTTGCGACAGACAACACGACGAAGCAGGCGCGCAGCTTGGCAGAATTTGGCACGTGTCAGGCAGGATCCTATTGATTCGAGACAGCCGAAATGTGCACAAAAGCTAGAGTCGATATAATCGCAGCAGCAGAAACGCTGATGCGCCTGCAACTGGCACAGGCCGCCAGGAAAACCGCCTTGTGCACTGCGTTAGCTCTGTGCACTTGGTACTTCCTACCCTGGCTTGACTGCTTCCACGACTGGGACTTGACGATTGAGCTCCTGCGCGACCGCTGGGCCGCTGTCCGCCGCGCGCGTCAAAGGGAGCCACTGAAACATCTCAGAGTCAATTCCAGCCGCGCACAAAGCCCGCGACCGGTTGTGACACGGATCGGAACGCAGATGGCAGCCACACGAAAGGTCGATGTGCACGTCACATTCAGCGACACTGTGCGCGAGGACAACAATCGAACGTGCAGCATAGAATATGACTCGAGCGACTCGATCTGGGACGTCAAATCCAGGATCGCGGTGAGGCGAATCGTTCTCCTGTGCTGCAACTTGCAGCGCCTGCAGTTCCGTCCATCGCCATCGAGTGTTACACGCTCAACTGTAACACATTATCCTCTGACACTGCAGACCGCGTTCGGAGGCAGCTTGACGGCAGACAACATCTTCCTGTACTTTGGCCCGAACGACCGCAAAATCGGACGGCAATTTGCGGGCGACCCAAACGTCGACGAGAAGAAGGTCACGCTCGAGAAGTTCTCCGTGCTGTCCTGGCTGGACCGCTTCCCGCAGTGGCACCTGGGCGCCAAGTTGATGCCACCCGCGCCGCCGCCACCTGGGGTGGCAATCAAGAAGGCTGCAGCGCTGGCAGAGGGCAGGGACGCGGACAAGGCGGTTCAGGAGGCACGCGCAAAGGCAAGTGAAACAACGAAGTTGTGCAGGAACGAGTGTCAACAGGGCACCATCGATTCCGGATTCAGATTTTGCGCGCTGAGTGCACGAACGAGGCGTCACCCTCCAATGGCATGCCGGGAGGCTGCCGTCTGCTGCTGGGTTCTTATGTTAAGCGAGTGCTCACGGATCTGAAGTCGGTCCCTGGCGCTTGCAGGGAGAGCTCCTGAAGCTGTCGCAGCTGCCGCCGCCGTGGGGCCCGAAACCGTACACGCCGTCGCCAGAGGTCGTCGCCGCATACACGCCTCCTGCATATCCGCAGGACAGCTCACCGGCCATCACGGCATGATGGCGCTGCAGTGTGGCCTCTGATGACGAGCTTGGGTGCAGTAGCTGTGCATCGTGGGAAATCATCGAATGTGCAGCCGGGAGCAGCCAGAAGATAGAGAGGTGCAGCACCTAGACGATGTTGAAGCCGTGTGTCCTTTGACGCCATTCTGCGGCCGGGATTGCCGCCTGAGGCCTCATGCCAGCAGGTCCTTGGCCAGGTTGCGTGCAGCCTTCGTCAGCGGCATGACGTGCAGGCCACTCACGCCCGGCAGTTGCTGCACCTGCAGCTTTGCCCCAGTGCAGATCAGTGCCCACTCTGTAACAGACAAAACAACAGACACAGACATTTCGGAATATCATGATCCAACCCCTGAAAGTGCCATTCCGGCCAATGCTGCGCTGTGAAATGGCTGTGCAGAAAAGCAGGCACGCAGCTGGCCCCACCCCATGCTCCAACCACCACCACCACTACCATTGGTCACGAGCAGCCAGACGCACACCTTCTGCAGCAGGTCGGCATTCCAGGCCCTGCAGAACTGGCGCAGCTGCGGCTTGCCGGCGGCCTCGGCCGCCTTGAAGTCCGCCATGACGGCATCCAAGCCATCGACGCCCCAGCAATTGCACAGCGTCGCCCAAAAGGCCAGGTTGGCCGGCGACGTGAGCATGGGCAGGCCCACCACCAGCCTGGCCTCCATTGCCAGCCCCTCACTGCAGGCGGAAGGAGCGCAGCAACCTCAGCACTTCCACCACAGCAGCAGGAACCAGATCCTGGCTGCGGCCTGGCGGCTCATTCAGCAGCCATGCGATGGAGGCGCAAAGAGTCACCTGTGGAGCTGCTCGAACCAGGACTCGAACCTGCCCCACACCAGCGGCGGCTGCGTCACAATGACCTCCGCCCCAGCGTCCACCTGCACACCATTTGAAGCGTTGTACAAAAGACCCCCCGGTGGCCTGTGCATGGCCTGCAGCAGAGCAGCATCAATGACAGCAGAAGCACCTTTTGTGCAAACCGTGATGCACTCGCTGTTAGAGGGTTCTCGACAGCCCAGATCGAGGTTTCCGCCGGCAGCTGCCCTTCACTGCGGAGCCTCGTTGCCGTGCGGAGGACCTGAAAGCTGTCCCGAAGCCATCTGCACATTCACACTATAGTCTGAATGCGCGATTGACCTCCCTCACATGGTGCATGTCTGCGTGGCTCGCGCTTGGCCAGACAAGTACACACACGACTATGGCCGCTACTCGCCTGTCGCTGTATGGCAATCTCCACGCCGGATGGCTCCCCGACAGGCACAGCAGTGCGTCCGCTGCTGACTCATCCACAGCTGCCTGAGCGGGGTCCGTCAGGCGCCGCATCCTGTCCTCGATTGCTCGCTGTGAGCGCACCTGTCGATCGACAAGGAGCTCCATGTTGGACGAAGTGTGAGGCTCGCATGGCTGACGCAACAGGCTAATTTGGTTCCGGCAGGAGCATCCCAGACATCAATGAAGACAATTGGGCACCTGCGCTGCGACTGTCCTGATGGTCCAGGGGCGGGGCTGTCCATACGCCACAACTTCCGCCGTGTGACCAGCTGGCGGGCGCACCTGCCCAGCAGCAGGCTGCGCATGGGCTGAGGCGGTGGCGCCGCCGAACCTGCACAATTTGCAGGACAGTGCGACCTGAAAATCGCATGCATTCCGGTCGGAGCGGTGCTTCCGCATGCAGCTTTGAGCTCATGCCGGCAGCCGCAACACTGCGCAGCGCATTCCGACGTACCTGTGCAGTGCGGTCTGCAGGAGCCCTGGCCAGCTGCTCGCCACGGGGAGGTCCGGCGTGATCTGGCCAGCGAATGGCACGGCATCCCACAAGTCGGCGTCGACGCCCGCTCGCGCGCCAATGCTGCGTTCTAGCAGCATTGCTGGCGTTCTGCCATGGAACAGATGCTGCAGTCTCTGCTGTGCCATTTGGGGTGCTGCAGGCTGCTCGGCTCCTGCAGCGTGGTCACTGGCCACCCTAGAGTGTGCGACGGGGCGACCCGCCTGTCTCCTGCAGCAATGGTTGGGGTGGCAGCGCGTTGATAAGCACGACGACCCACTGTGCGTCTGCATGACAGCAAGTTCAGCAGTATCTGCTCGCAAATGCTTTCCATCTCACTGCAGAGCGCGACTTTATCGCGCACCGCAATACCAGCAATTGCGTCATCTCGCTTCGTCATGCCTTGCTCGATGCCTTCGGCAAATTCCGAAAAGAGCTTTCAGAAGGTGTATGGCTGCCATCCACTTTCTACTTACGATTAAGTCGCCTTCTGCTGCTTTTATTTGCTGGGCGACTGGTGTTGACCAAACCGCGACCTATGTAGCCACTGCACTGCTACAAAACACAAGCGCTATAGGAATGCAAACGCAGCATGCGGCATCTGGGGTCGTATCCTTACGACATGAGTGCATTCATAGAAGAGTCATGCACTTTTGGACACCGGCAACGGCCACTTTACTGTGGCGTGCTGCGCCACTGGTCGCCGCACAAGGGCCACCTGCCCCTGGCAGGTTTTCAGGCGCGTATCCTGGTTCTGATCCCGCTCGTGCTTGAGACGAGCTATTACGTCTTGTACGCATGACTGAGCGTGATATTTCACATCATCCTGTGCAACAAACAAAGGTGCTCCTGCAGGGCGGTACCGCTGCATGTACGACGCAACACCTGATGGCGGCCAGGACAAGGCTGCGACACCTTTAGACGTAGAGCTCAGGTGTGAGGCCTTAGGATTACAGAGTCTCTCGTCTCGGATCATAGCCAAACCGGCGTACCCCTGGTAATGATCATTGCGCTGCTGCGCATTGCAGGATTTTGCCGGATGCGCAAGCAAGCACTATCGAGCGCTGGAGGAACATGTATTTGCAGCAGGCACAGGTGCGAATCCCGTGCTAATGTGCGATACGTCAACATCACATGCATGTGTGCATGTCGTGAATCTGAAAACTGCGATGCCGTGTCGGTGCAGGACGCTCAGGTCATCGGTCTGCCGCAATCCGCTGTTCCCCAGCTGCCAGAGGATCCGACCAAGGACGACATCAGCCAGGCAGCGGACAAGCTGAGGAGAATTATGTTGTCGTTTGAGAGTGCGGCGCTTTGAGGGCGTGGCCAGTGCAGGTTGTGCGTTCTGCTCTAGGAACATCAAATCAGGAATGGCTGTCACACGCGATCTTTTTTAAAGCACTCTGACAGTCCAAAGCTGCTGCCCGATCCTCGGTCGAAGTGCACAAAACGGACCACCGTTAGGGAGGACATGGATGTGCGGCCCTGCCGGAATGCCTGTGCATGCTGCGGCCAAGCAACTGTGGCGCATCCTTCGTCTGTATTCAGGCCGCTGTGCTGGGCTGACATCCATCGTTGCCTCCGCATCAGCTCTCAACCGCGCGTTTCTAATGCGTGCGCCGCCGCTCCTGACGGCAGCATTTGACGCCCTACACGCCCTGCACGGCCGCCGCCGCCGCCACATCACCTCCGGCTGCGGCCGCCGCTGGGCCGCCCCCGCCGCACGGCGCCCTGGCTGAAGGCCCACGTCACGTTGATGGGCTGCGTGAGGAGCTCCTGGCCGTTCAGGCCCTCGATGGCCGCCTTGGCCTCCCGCTGCTGCGTATACTCGACGAGAGCGTAGCCCTTGACGTAGCCGGTGCGCCGGTCCAGGTTCAGGTATATGTTCTTCACCTCCCCGAAATCCGCGAAGGCCTCGTGCACGTCCTCCTCCTGCGCCTCCTCGTGGATGTTGGTGGCGAACACCACCCAGCCCTCCACCGCTGCGATTGGAGACAGAAGGCGAGCGGTGTCACAGACGCCGCTGTCCGAGCTGATGATGCCGTTGCCAGCGTGCAAGGTGCGTTTCCAACAACGGCCAACACTGTCGGCTAATTTCCGTTGTTGCACTGTCGCAGCTTTGATGACAAGCGAGCTCGTGCGCAAGACAGGCTACAAAAAACTGTCCACTCTCCCACCGGGGGCGGCAACAAACGAAATGGGCACACAGTGGCAGCGGGGCAGCCAGCTCACATTTTTGCGGGCCTGGGCCGCTGCCTGTGTCCAGCGCCTCGTATCGGCCGACATTTCTGTCCGGTGGCTCGTCTGTGTCTGCCTCGCCCCTGAAGCCTCGCCCCTTTTGCTTCCTCACTGCTGTGACCTTCGACCGCAGGCGCGGCGCCGGCTGTGGCTCTGCTCCGTCAAGGTCGAGCATCTCATCGTCGTTGGGCTCAAACTGCACGTCCGCCATGCCTGCTGTGTGTGTCGGAGGCCGATCAACTGATTGGTTCAACAACTGTCTGCGACGAAACCGCGGATGTCGGAACAGCACTCAGCAGTCAAGTGCTTTCACTAGACGTTGCAAGGGAGCAGACTTCAGCTGTGGAGCTGACGCGTCCGCGACTGGCGCTTGCAGAGGCGAGCTCAGGGTCGCAAAGGTGTCGAGGACACAATGCAACCTTGTTCCCCTGACGCCCGAGCGAGGATGAGGATGTGCTTGCGGGCCACGGTGCACAAGTGCATAGCGCCAGCAACACGCCCAGCCGATCACGCCAAGCACCTGGAACCAGCGTCAGCACCATGGCCTCCATGAGCGCAGTGTGCGGCAGCAGGGCCCCGTGCTTGAGCGCCAGCAGGGTCAGCAGGGCGCAGCGCCCAGCGTCCTTCACACAGGCGGCAGGCATTTGCAGCGTGCCAGCCATCCGCAGGTCGGTCAACCTGTCGCACGGATCTGCCGGGGGTTGGTGATCAGCTGCCTGAAACTAGCCTGAAACACCTTGATGTCCAGTCGCGATCGACACCTTTGAAACACAGCCGTGGGCGAGCTACAGCAACTGACGGCTTGTGCTCCTGGTCCCGGATGCTCCCGGCTGGTGGCTGACTCGTGCACCTCCGTGCATGCAGCGTGCCAGCCCTGGAGCGCCAGTCACTGGCCGCGCCCAACACCCGCAGCAGCAGCACCTGCCAGGCCTTCCCCATGCAGATTGCGGAGGTGGCCGCCAGCGAGTTTGCAGAGATCACCGGCTACGCCACAGTGATGTTCGCCATCACCCTGGTGGTGAGTCTCTTAACTGTGTGGGAACTACTAGAGCCTGACGCAGAAGTGGGCGTGCGCCGCATACTGCACGGTGTGCACCACATGTGACGGACCGTTTGGCATGTGCCCTTTCTATCTCGACATAGTGCTAATGAGATGCCTCCTTCCCGTGCAGGGCCTGGCTGCTGGTTTCGTACTGCTACGGTTCGAGGCGCTTGTGGAGGAGGGCAAGCTGGACGATGTGCTCAAGTGAAGGCAATGCCGATGGCGGGGCACTTGTCTCCGGCTCAGAGAAGAATAAGGACGTGCCGCTGGAGCCAGAGCCGTGCAGCGGCCACACCTACCCCATGTGGCAGTCGTGAGGCCGCGCAGCATGCGCCGCGCAGCTGCGGTTCCTCACCGGTTTTGTGCGAACTGGGTGCACTTTGTTTCATGGCTGACATTGGTTGAGAATCATGCAAATGCGTCGTGTGCTACCTATGGGTGTGTGAATCCCTCCTGTGACACATACCTGCCTCTCTGCCGTTGGAATGCGGCGGCGCGCTCGTTCCCTTCTGCATTAGTGACCAACGCACCACGCGAGCGCAGTGCAATCAGGACTGCGCGTCACTCTGCACAGAAGTCCAGATGTCAAGAACATTGCACATGGCATCAGGCGCGGACTGAGTATGCTCAAAGCTGAGCTGCGCGTTAAAATCCACACGTTTCCCATTGCACGTGCTTGCGGCCAAAGTACAAACAGCTTCTCTGGCGTGCTGAGATCGCCTCATGCGGCCTCAGTGATGCAGCGCCGCGAATGTGTCAAAAGTGTCTGCAGATGTTAGTCTGCCACCATGGACAGTCCGGAAGAGCAGCCGTGCTGCCCGTTGTGCACGGAGCTGCTCGATGCCACAGACAGGTGATTGGCCACGAACCAGTGGCTTGTTTACAGCTAGTGACGCTTGCAAGCCGCAGCCTCTTGCCTTCACACACGAATATCATGCTGCAGAGTTGCCTGTTGCTTGCGGTCACCATATTACGCGTTCGGGTCTCCTGAGTGACCTGAATGCCTTACCTCCTGCCTGCCTATGCACATCTTAGACGTGCTGTCTGCTGCTGCTTCTGACCTGTACTGCATGCGTGCAGGGCCACCAACCTGTGCGCGTGCGGCTACTACATGTGCCTGTGGTGCTTCCACCGCATCATGGAGGATGCGGCGAAGGAAAATCTGCCGGGCCGCTGCCCGAACTGCCGCACGATTTACGATACGAACAGCATCACGATGCAGGCCATCGCTCCAGACGAGTAAGCTTGATTATCAAGCATTCATCCGACAAGGTTGAGCATGAGAACACCGCGATTGCATGCCAGCTCAGAGATAGCTAATCTGCAAGCAATGCAACGACAGGCTGGAGGAGTCGGTCAAGAAGCAGCGGCGGAAGCCGGAGCGGAAACCCAGCACTGGCGGCGGCGGCGGCATCATCAGGAAGCAGGACCTCGGGGTGCGTCAACCTTCATCATGCATGTGCGCCACACTGCAGAGGTCTTATCTCATTGCTGAAACAATCTGCTGCTGTGGGAATTCGCAGAGCGTGCGAGTGGTCCAGCGCAACCTGGTGTACGTGGTGGGGCTGGCCATGGACATCTGCTACGAGGACGTGCTGCGCGGCTCCGAGTACTTTGGCCAGTTTGGCAAGCCCATCAAGGTCAACTATTTTTGCCGCGTGTCGAGTCCAGCGTGAACATATGGCAATGAGGAAGGCCACTGTCTTTGCTGCAGCTTCTTTCTTTCGTGCTGTTCTCAATGGCCAGCAGTAGGATGCAACACATGCTAGCTGCATTTGCAGTGCAGCAGTCTGCAGCTAATGTGATCCTCCTGCGCTCAACGTGCAGGTGTCGGTCAACCGCGCGATGCCGCCCGGCGTAAGTGGCGCAAAGAACGGGCCCAGTGGCAGCGCGTACGTCACCTTTCGGCGGCCGCAGGACGCGCAGCAATGCATCGAGACCATTGACGGCATCATCTGGCAGGGTGCGGAGTGCTGCCAAGATGCTGCTATGCCTTGGTGCTGGGTCTGAGCGTGCCGTGCAAATTTCGCATGACACTTTGAGCAGTACTTCGGAGCCTGTCCGCATGCTGACGGATCCGATGTTCCTGCTTTGCAGGGAGGATGGTGCGGGCGTGCTTCGGCACGACCAAGTACTGCAATGCGTTCCTGAAGGGCGTGCCGTGCAACAACATGGACTGCCTGTACCTGCACGCCGTCGGTGAGCCCTCCAAGCCAACTCTCCTCAACTCTGAAACTATTTTGCTAGTTTGGGTGCGCGTGAATCACGACTCCGGTGATGTCAGTGCTGCGACGTATTGGCCAATTGACCAAGAGCGCGATCGTTTGATTCGTGCAGCCGAAGACGCGGACAGCTTCACGAAGGAGCAGATGCTGTCCGGCGACGCCGCCACGCAGTTCGTGTCGCTGACACACCCGCCGGCGGTCAAGCAGCGGCAGGCCTTAGCCGCCGCCGCCGGGGCGGTGCACTCTGCCACGGCCTCCTCCAGCATCAGCCATGCGATTGCGCCGCCGGCGCCCGGCCAGGGCGCCCTGCAGCGGTCGGCGACGCTGCCAATATCGCGCGCGGGGCCGCCGCCCGGCGGCGATGCGGGCGCGTCGGCCGGTCCTGGGCTCAGCTCCTCGCCAGCTGACGGCGGCGCAACGTGGGCAAAAGTGTCAGCCCTGGCGGCGGCGCAGGCCGCGCCCTCCGCTGCCGCCGTCGCGCCGCCAACAGCCGCTGCGCAGCAGCTGCCGAGCCGCTTGCCGGCAGACCAGGAGTGGCCCAGCCTCGGTGGCCCCGCGGCAGGCGGCGATACCCCCGGCACACCGGCGCGGACAGGGGACGTGGCCGTGGCTGGAGGCGCCTTGGGCGGCAAGCCAGGCGGAGAGACGATGGCGGCGCAGCTGGCGCGGGCCAAGTCGGCGCCGTCCGGCCCAGCGGGCGCCGCGCTCACGCGGTCGCTGTCTGGAAAGAAGCTGGCGGCGACCACCAGCCCGGGACAGCGGACCTGGGCAGCCGGCAAGACGCTGGTTCCACCGCCGCCGCCGCCGGGAGCCAGTGCGGCGGCGGCGGCGGCGGCGGGCAAGGCGCCTGACGCCACGCAGCAGCTGACGCTGCCGCTGCCCAGCAAGCGGGAGGCCAAGGTGGCCGTAGCAACTGCTCCAGTCAAGTCGGCGGAGCCAGCCAAGCCGGCGGACGCAGCCAGGGTAAAAGTAGCGGCTGAGGCGCCAGCGGCTGCAGACAAGCTGGGTTGCACCGCAGTCAAGCTGGTGCAGCCGGCGGCAGCAGCAGCAGCCAAGCCTGCGGCAACAGCAGGGGAGGCTGAAGTTCCGGCACCTGCAGTGCCCGCCGCGGCTTCGGCGGCGGCAGCTTTGGTCAGCACGCCAGCGCCAGCTGTGGTGCAGCTGCCCGCGGTCGACTCTGCGCCGCTGGCGGCGCACTCCCAGCCGCAGCTGGCGCCGCGGCCGAAGCCGCTGGGGCCGCCGCCGGGGTTTGGTCCCATTGCGCGCAAGACGCCGCCGCCCGGCTTCGAGGCGCTGCTGGCATCGATGCAGCGGCTGGGCAGCTCGTCGCTGGTGGGCCACCCGAGCAGCGCGGCCGCCCAGCCGATGCCGCCAGGCGGCAGCAGCCTCGGCAGCTACGGCCCGCTGGCGCCGATGCCGGACCTGCCGACCAGCAGCTACGCGCAGCCGCAGCCGCAGGGCGGCGGCCTGCCAGGGGGCCTGGCTGGCTGTCCGCCGGCGCCAGAGGCCAGCGCCAGCAGCCGGCGGCAGTCACGCTTCTCCTTTGCGCGGGAGGCTGAGGAGGCGGCCGCTGCCGCCGCCGCTGCCAGCGCGCTACAGCAAGGCAGCGGCAGCAGCCTGCTCGCGTCACTCAACGGAGCAGCCGACACTTCAGCTCCGAGTGCGGTTTCTGCATCGTGCTCTCGCCGTGCCTAGCTTTGCGTTGGCAGAGCAATATGGCAATCATCGCAGCATGCGCAGGTCGCCTCATAGGAGTTCGATGCGACATGCTGCGCAGCTCGCTCCTTGAAATGCTTGCAGTGTCTGCTAGAACTTTTGACAGGCGTGCCTGCCATCTGTGGTCTTTGCTGCTACTGTCCTGCTGACAAATGCCCCGCTCTCACATGTGCAGAGGCAGGCGGGCTCGAGGGCTTTGGCGGCGGCTTCCAGCAGCGGCGAGGTGAGAGCCCTGCGCGGGCGTACGACCCCATGGAGAACGGTGGCGATGCGAGGCACCACGTTACTCTCAGCAATGGCTTCCTTGCCGGCGACGCGTCAAAGGGCCTGCAGCCCGGCGCGGCGCTGCTGCGGCAGCTGCAGGCAGCCACCGTGCTTGCCGGCGGCAGCGGCGGCCAGCCGCCGGCGAGGATGGCCGACGACGGGGCGGCCGCCTTTGGCGACCCCGCTATCATGGCCGCGCGCATCACGCGCAGCGCCGCCGGCCCTCCGCCGGGCTTTGGCGGCCCACCTCCAGGGTTTGGCGCGGCGCCAGCGGCGTTGCGGCGGCCGCCGCCGGGCTTCAGCCACCCGGCGGCGTCGCCCGCATCCGCGGCTCAGCTGCCTGCGCAGCCGCAGCAGCCCGCAGCAGCGCAGCCGCCGCCGGTTGCAGAGTCGGCGAGGGAGGCTGCCCCGCTTGCGCCGGAGAGCCCCGTGCGCGCTGTGCCGGCCGAGGCGCGGGCGAGCAACGGTGCCGCGGCAGCGGCTGTGGCAGCCAGCCCCCGCAGCTCCCGCGGCGGCAAGAAGAAGCGCGGCGGCAAGGGCCGGCCCGCTGCTTCGGGCGACGGCCACTCCCTTGACGGCAACGCCGCAAACGGAAAGGGACGGCGCCACAATGGCAGCTGACTTCTGCCGCAGGTCTTTGCCTGCCGTGCTGGACAAGGTTGTTTTCTGGCGGGCTGGTGCCCGGGCTGGGACGTCAGCTCCACTCATTGTAACACTCTGAGTCGTGATCAATCTCAGGGCATCACCAGGTCCCCCTTTCTGAAGTCGGTGAACTCTCATGACGCGGACCTCTGGCGACGGCGACGTCGGTGCATCGCTGGACATAGCTATGCTGATATCTTACCGTACCTACTTCCGTACCTACTTGGCATTGCTATGGGCATGATGACCAAGCGGTCGCGGCACCACATGTTGTTTTCAGCCGCATCGATTTTCCCTCGTTATTGCAGTATCAGCAGGAGCAAAACGTGAGCACGTCCAAGCGCTGGTCCCTGCCGCTTCGACTCGGTGCGTGCGAATAGTGAAGGCAATAACTGTGCGCACAACGGCAAACACTTCATCTGCACCAGCACGCGTTCTCGGATCAGCCTCGAGCGGCGTGTAGCATATCGATAATTCAAGCTCGAATAACGAGGTGCAGCCGGTGTTCAGTGGCGTTGGTTCCGTCACGCGAGCACCAACAGCATAGCTTTCAGCCTGCAGTTTCCATCATGGTTGCTTCTTGTTGAGGCACTCAACGTGTATAGGTCATTCGCTCAGCAGGATGCAGACCTTGGCGAGCTCCAGCGCAGTGGTTCAAGCTCGCCAACAGTCGCAGCCGGCACCATGTCCTCATGCACATCAGACTTTCCGCCTATGCCGCTTCCGGCAGCAGGCACGGCGCTTGCTGCAGCGGCGAATATGCCGAAGGTGTATCTGGTCCGTGACAGCAGATTCTCATGTTTCGACCGCCAAAGCCACCAGCAGAGAGCAGCCTCCGCAGCAGCAGCTGGATGCGTCGATCCAGCGGCTCGAGGCGCTGTCCTCCCGCCTCAGTGCCACACCCGACTGGGACAGCAAGGTGCGGCACAGCTTCCAGCGGTTTCATCAAGGCAGTAGGCGCATCTTTGTGTACGGCTCTGTATGTGGCTTGGGTTGTCTGCGTCAAGTGCTTGACGGGGTGGAATTTTGCTGCGCAGCTGGAGCTCCTATGGCAGGATGAGCGGGTCCGAGCATTCAGCCAGAGCTGCAGGTAGGTCTTGCGGCAATGATGCGGCATTTGCTCTAAGTTTCCAGCAACGGCTTCACCATTTCTGCTTTGTATTGCTGTGCCAGTACCACTCCTCTCGGTGCGTCTATTCCTTGTACCGAGTATTCCTTGTACCGAGCCTGCTGAGATTCGCCGGACAGGGCGGCGGCGATGGTTGTGGAGGAGGCGGGAGAGCTCTCGGCGCAGCACGCGTGCATGATCCTGTGCCTGCCCGCCATGAGCCAGGAGCACATCCTCCTGGCACAGCCAACAGGTGGGCAGCTTCATCCGGCAGCCACCATCCCTACTCTGCGCGACAGAGCGTACATTGTGCCGGTGACGGAAGCGCCATGGCTGCCTGCACTGTGGCGGCAGCGTCAGATTGTGTGACACATCATGCGATACCCTGCAGACGAGGGCCTGAAACCCGGGCTGCTGCGCCTGGCGGAGGCGCTGGCTCGCGTGGACGATTTTTTCGGCAGCCTGGGCGGCCTGCCCTGGTACCAGCTGCGCTGCCTGCGCTTCGTTGCCGACGCGGCAGAGCAGGCGGAAGGCTCGGACGCCAGCGCCGCCGCCGCCCTGGACTGCTCGGACAGCGGCGCGACCGGCGGCTGCGGCGCCGCCGCCGCCAGTCTGTGCGACGGGCAGCAGGCGTTCCACATGCCGACGGGTGTGGACCTTGAGAATGATGTGGAGGCGGCGACACGGGCCGCGGCGCAGGGCCTGCAGGCGCTCCCCTACATGGCGGAGATCTACCCCATTGGCGGTGAGTTCCATTCCCAGCGCTCCTAGTCGACAATGCCAGGAGCAGTTTCATGGAGTCCGGCATCAGGATGTGATGGGCAGCGAGGAGGGATGCAGGCGGAGCACATGCTGCTGAGGAAAAGGGCGCCGAGTGCAACGACAGCATTACCACATGTGTGCTGTGTGTGACACACACTTGCATACGTGCTCGCAGGCGCGGGGGATCGACTGGGGCTGGTGGACGAGAAGACGGGGGAGAGCGTGCCGACTGCGGTGCTGCCCTACTGTGGCCGCACGCTGCTGGAGGGCCTGCTGCGCGATCTGCAGGTACACGCTACAAAAAGCTTCCGTGGCAGCCAGCTGGTGACACTCTCAATATGTTACCTCGACGCAGGCTCACAGATTCCTCTATGGCAGCCAGCTGGTCCCAATTGTCACCTCCACGCAGGCAGACCCCGACGACGGTGTTGACCATCTGCATTGACAGCTTGAGGAGACATGAGAGCGTGATTCCTGAATGCGATGCGTTACAGGCGCGGGAGTACCTGCACTGGCGGCTCACTGGGCGGCAGCTGACGACGCCGGTGGCGCTCATGACCAGCGACGCCAAGGGCAATCACCGCCGCCTGGCCGCGCTGCTGCAGTCGCTCTCCTGGTTCGGCCGCGGCGCCGACTTCTTCAGGTGAGTCGGTGTTCTACTAGAGAGAAATGCTGCGTGAGATGCATGCTGGGGAGCGGAGTGTCTGCGGGTTCGTCTTTGAGACATCTTGCAGCACAGCACCTCAAGAAACTGCTTGTTCCTTCCAGCTGCAGACTGTTTCTTTTTTTCCCGACTGCAGGCTGTTCCGGCAGCCGATGGTGCCGGTGGTGGGGGCGGACGAGGGGCGGTGGCCGCTAGCGGGGGCGCTGGCGCCGATGATGAAACCGGGCGGCCACGGCGCCATCTGGAAGCTCATGCTGGACGAGGGCGTCTTCGCTTGGCTGGCGGCGCACCGCCGAGAGGCCGCCCTCGTCCGCCAGATCAGGTGCTTGGCGAGGAAAGCAGGCTCCGTGTGTACGAACTGATTGTTCGATATCGTCGAAAGCGCCACACACAAATAAGTATGCATAAGGACATCTGCATGGTGAGCGCGCTGTCACTGCACCGCGGTGCACTCACCTGAAGGACAAATGTCAGCCAGGGCGTCAAGATTGCTGTGCTGGTGCAAAGTTTCTCAAACCGGATGCTTTGGCGCACCAGCAACCCGCTGGCGGGCACGGACTCGACGCTGCTGGCGCTGTCGGGCGCCGGCCACATGGGCGGCAAGCTGTTCGGCTTCGCCAGCTGCCCGCGCGCCGTGGGCGCCGCCGAGGGCATGAACGTGCTCGCCGAGCGACGCGTGCCGGTGCCGCCGGAGCAAGGTGCGCAACCACGTGGCTGCAATATCTTGCCCGCTGCACTTTCGGGCCTGCTCGAGCTGTCCCTCTTGGTCTGCATTGCAGACGTACCTGTGCTCTGACAGCGTGTTGCGTTCCCATGACGAGAGATACTGGCCTTGAGATGCCATGGCATGTGAACAATGTCTGGGAGGCAGCGTGATCAGAACACCCATGCATACCCTGCAGGCGGCGGCTACGGCTACGAGTACGGCATCACCAACATAGAGTACACGGAGTTCAAGCGGCTGGGCATCCAGGACGAGGCGCAGTGCGAGGGCAGCCAGCTGTCCGTCTTCCCCGCCAACACCAACGTCCTGTACCTCAGCCTCAAGGTGCCTGCTTCTGTATCCTGACTCCGCCATCACTGGAGAGCTAGCGCTGTGTATGCACCGTTGCAAGTCTGGCTTATGAGCGTTAGCCTTGTAGAGACTAGGCTGCAGCCGTGCTCGAATTGGACAGCGCTGCTCATTCTCCGGAGCTTGGTTTTCCCACTCCGCAGGCTCAATCGGTTCTGATGTTTCATAATGTTTCTGATGCAGGCAGCGGAGGCGGCGGTCCGCGCGGGCGCGGCGGCCGGCGGCGGCGCGGCGCTGCCCGGCCTCATCTTCAACGCCTCCAAGCGTGTCGAGGAGCCCGACCTGTCCGGCGCCGGCGGCCCGCCAACTTCCGTGCCCGCCGGCCGCCTGGAGTGCACCATGCAGAACTTGGCGGACTCGCTGGTGCAGCGCTTTTCCGGGCGGCTGCCGCCAGGGCGGCACGCCGACTTGCACACCTTTGCGGTGTTCAACGCCCGCCGCAAGGTGGCGATCTCCTGATACGTGTATCGAGCGCTGCGTTGCGATGCCTGCAAGCCCCAAAGGCTGCTGACTGATATCCCATCCTGCATGCAGGTGACCAGCAGCGCCAAACGGCGGCGACGACCGGGCAGCAGCGCGCTCGCACAGACGCCGGATGGCTCCTTTTGGGACCTCATGGCCAACGCCCGCGACCTGCTGCTCAACCACTGCGCCTTCTCTTCCGTGCCCGAGGTCTGCTTTGCACCATACCCTTGAAACACCATCAGGGCACTGCCTCTGGCACTCCTTTCCAAGCCAGCTTCCTCTCGCTGCAGGCGTGTACCTTACAGTGTTGGACATCTGACTGTAGACCTAAGCTCGTGGTTTCTCGGTTCAACATGTCGTGCTGCATGCGGCAGGTGGGCGAGGTGCCGGAGTACCTGGAGCAGGGGCCGGGCTTCATCTTCCTGTACCACCCGGCGCTGGGGCCCCTCTGGGATGTCATCGGCCAAAAGGTCCGCTTCTTATGCCGGTTTCTCATGCCTCTCCTGTGCCACTTGGAGCATCTACCGCAATTGTTATCCACTGCTTTTGGCTTGCCTGTGCTATACCAGCTGTTGACCGCCTGAGCCTAGTGTCTCTTGTGCTTGCAGGTGCGCGGCGGGTGCTTGGCGCCACGGTCGGAGCTGGTGCTGGAAGTCGCCACGGCGGCGCTCACCAACGTCTGCGTTGACGGCAGCCTGCTGGTGAAGGCGACGGCGCCCGTTGGGCACATGCAGGCCGTCGCCGGGGCGCCGGGCACACCCGCGCCTCCGGCGCCGCCGCCCCAGCAGCCCTACAGCCAGACCAGGTGTGATAAATATGTCGTATGTCTGGCGCCAGACTGCTATGTACTGTGCAAACTTGTCGCAGCAATGGCCTGCCGTATCGAACCTTGAACAGCAGCGATCCACGAGTGCATCAGGAGCTGCAGCTGCAGCTGCAGCTGATCAGGAACTGAGCAGTGGTTGTGCGCGTAACCTGCAGCTATGACTCGCTGGAGGGGCTGTTCTTCGACGACTCCTACCGGCCGCGCAAGAACACCCTTGAGTACACCACGTCCTCGCCACAGGGTGCGTGCTTGCGGGTTTTCAGGGTTCTTGCAGTCTAAGGACTTGCACTTATAACAGGAAGGGCGGCTGCCAGGCAGCGTGTGTTGTCACTTGACAGTTGCCTGATCAGGTGGGTCTCCTACTTTCTGAGGAACCCGTCACATGACTTCTGCAGGTCCCCGCAGCGCTGTCAGCCCAACGGACGCAGCAGACAGCGGTCCAGGCAGCAGCGCGGCGCCAGACATGCGCCTGGTGTTCAGCTCCCGGTGCGGCCGCGTGCGGCTCACCAACGTGACGGTGCGCAATGCCGGCATCGACTGGGAGCACGCCAACAACGTCTACTGGCGCCACATGGTGAGGCTGCTCAGCATCTTATCGGGCTTCATCGCTGCCGGCAAAGTTTACACGTCGGCAAAGCTGACAATAGCTGGGGCTCTGGCCGTCAGACTTTGTCGCACAAGAAATTTTGGAGAGTCGTTGCCCAATTATTGCTATTGCTGAGGTACCATATCTGGACTGCCATAGGTGTCGCGCAAGGAGGCGGCGCGCATCACGCTGCACGGCAACGCCGAGTTCGAGGCCGCGGACGTGCTCCTGGCCGGCGACTGCAGCTTCGATGTGCCCGACGGCCACCTCATGCGCGTCGCCGCCGGCCCCGACGGCTGGCCGGTCATCTCCGTCGAGCCGCTGTGCCGCGGCGCCGCCAGCTGGGACTGGGCGCACGACATGGCCGCCGACGGGCGCATTAGCCTCACGCTGCGGGAGAACAGCGGCGGCGGCGGCGGCAACGTTGGCGGCTGGGGCGATGCGCCGTGGTGGGTGCAGCAGCCTGCGGCGCGCAATGGCAGCGGCAACGGTAACGGGCACGGCGGCCGCAACGGCAGCGTCAACGGCAACAGATGCCATAATGGCCGGCACAGCAACAGAATGCCGCTGCCGCTGCCCAGCGCGGCGCGCAATGGCAGCGGTGGCGCACCGTCCTGGTGGCCGCCAGGGGCGCCGGCTCCCGGCAGCAGCCCGGAGTGTGACCCCTCCTGGCTGTCGAGCCAGCTTTGAGGCGAGGAGCGGCATGCAGCTGCGTGCGGCTTCGTGGGCAAATCTGGCAAGGGCCGTTCGTTCCTCTGCAGCCCCATTTTGTGCGCAGGCAGATATGGAGGAAGGCAAGGGATGCAAATTGTGTACTTTTCATGGGGGTGGCTTGGCGCCAAACGTCTGTGTCTTTGTATTTGGATGTTGCTGGCCTTGTGTAACTGGGCAGTCGGCAAAGGGCCGAACAGTCCGCGTGGGTTTTGTTGCCAGTGCATTGCTTGAGCATTGCTGGTTTTGATCGCTGTATACAAGTTGAATCACCGCAGCCTTGAAACTCGTTTGGCAAGAAAGCCTCGAACCTTTGAACAGAGCCAAAGCGCGGGTTGCAAAACACTTAAGCATCCGACTCCTCAAAGACGACTGCTGCTTCCTCTTCTCGTGGCTCTGCTTCGAAGTCATCATCGCCATCTTTTCCGCGCCGAACGGCAGCGCCGCCGCCAGCCTTATGATGCCAGCGGCTACCAGGACGCCGCCGCCTGCATCAAACATGATCGATTCTTGCAGATATCTGACAGATGTCAGTACATGTCGGCAACAACACTCGAGGCTGGCGGGGGCTGCATCATGGCTGGCACTGTGATGAGGGCAACAACAGGTTACAGCCATCACGGACACCGGAACGCTGATAATGTCATCCCACCAGAGTGGATGTGACCGCCAGCTGCTGCTGCATCTGAGGAGTTGGCGCTGGTGCTTGACGATCGCGAGCTGCTGGCCCTGAATGCTTCAGATGAGCTGCTGGCTTTGCCAGTAGCAGTACCTGTGCTCGCTGCTGCGCTGGCTGCAGAGCCGGCGCCGGCGGCTGTGCGGCAGCAGGCACTGCCTCTGCCGCTACTGGGCACGACAGTGACAGCCATGAGTTCAGGCTCAGCGGCGACAAAGCCCTGCAACGTAGCAGAGCAAGTCATAGTGGCTTCAGCCAAGAGGTGCAGAAAAAACCTGACGGCACCGCTGCAAAGGTCACATGACGACAACACCACTGCTTTGCACAGTTCTTCTTGTGACATGCTGCAGGACAGTTCACCTGACATCTATGCAGTTGAATGCAATCGTCCCCGCAGCACAGCCGGTCGCAGTCTGGACACGCCTTTGAAGCTGTGGCGCCGCCTGTCAGGCGCCGCTTCACACCCACCCTGAACTTCCTGGCGCAGGTTTGGGTGCGGCCCGGGCCTGCTGGATAAGACTTGCCGTTGATGCACTTGACTCCCGCTGGGCATCTTTCACAACGGTCTCGGTCTTGGGTCATGCTTGGTCTGCTCGTCAACGCAGGCGTCAACTCGCTGTGGTCTTATCGCAGGAGGTCGGCATTTGCGCTCATGTTGCCTGTCCCGAACGCCACGCTGACACCGAAACTTGCACTGACACAGCGCTTGCAGTGTTTAATCGAGCGCACCAGCAGAGACAGAAGGGGTCACAAGATCACTCCTCACATCCGCCAGCCTTATTTCCTGCGGCCGATCACGCTGAGTGCATATGTATCATCAACCCCTTCTCTCTCTGTGTACCATCATGAGTTTTTCCTCGCACGTTATAACCTACTCTCTCTCTCATGCTGCTTTTGTCTTGTGGTTGCTCAATACATCGCCCAAACCCTGATGAGCACGATGCACCATTCGTTGCTCAGCATGCTATGACGAGTAACTCCTCGACACAGGGCGGCGTCCGACGGCGTCCGACGGGGAAATACAGAGGTAGTGCCATGGCCGTAGTGGAAAAACATCTACAAACCGAGGCCAGCTGGTTGAGAAAAGGTGTGATGTGAAGCTGCCAGTGCACTTGGGCTTCCGTACTGCGCCTTGAAGACAGCGCTGCTCAGTGGACGTTTGTGTGAATGATGCGGCCATTACCGCCATTGCCCATGACAGGCGCTGCATTCAACTGCAGCTGCAGCAGTCATTGCCGATGAATTTCTTGGGCTGGTGAACCTTGAGAGCTGCGCCACTGGTCGAGTACTAACCTACACATCAGACTCCTCAGGCAACGGCTGCCGCTTCCTGGTTTTGCAGCTCCGCTTCTTGCCGCCCCGCTTCGAGTACATTGAAACTGACTGACCCTAATGGCATTACGACGCTGTCAACACCGGCTGTAGCAAGGCAGTGGAATTCACATTCTATTCCTGTATGTGCAGGTTGCCGTGCTGACCCAGCAGCTGGCAGCGGCAGCTGTGCGCCAGCAGGTGCGGCTGCTGATGGGCCCATGACGGTCACGTTGACCAGTTCAGGCTCGAGGGCGACGAAGCCCTGTGAGACACAGCACACCGTAGGTAGAAAGAAGGGCGGCTGATGGCTCCAACTATGATGGGCGAATAAAGTCTGACGGCAACGGCGGGTTGGCGAAATAAGACACGACCACCCTGTCAGGAGCGCGGCAACACATTCGTACGAGGCATCACCTTGCATTTGTGCCGCTGTAGGCACTCGTCTTCACTGCACAGTCGACCGCAGGCCAGGCATGTTACCACAGATAGCTTGCCGCTGGCGCGCCGTGCGGCGAGAGTCTTCAGGTTGAACCGCTTGCCACGCAGAACCGGCAACCCTGTTGTGAAAGTTTTAGTCTTTGCATTCACACACCTGCAATCAGCTGCACATTCTGTTTCTGGACGTTTAGCACTCCACATGTTCCAAAAGGCTGCTCAGAGCCGCGGAATTTCTGACGTATCCTCGCAAACACCACGCCGACTTCTAGGACGAGGTAGGTTCACACGCCGAGGCCAAACAATCACGAGCAGCTGATCAAGAGACAGTGAAAATAGCTCAAAGGCAAGACGTCAATCTTGTCATCAGCTTGATGGACAAAAGGCTCGATACAAATTTCCTCGTTAAGTTTTCGTCGAAAGCAGGGCGCTCGTCGGTGGACCTGTCCATTAAGGCGAGTGCCAGTCCTTTCACTTTTCGTTGGGCTCAGATTTCGGCTAACCTGACACGACATCTCTATTCAGAAAATGTTTACAAACAAGACAGGTCAGACCAAGCTCTGGTGCCGGGTCGGCAATGCCACGACCCGCCGTTCAATTGTGCCGATGGGCCACATCCCGAACCAGCATCAGATTCTCATTCAAAGGTCTCTGCCCGCCTCACAAGCCAAGATCGTGGTGTGCTGCACGCTTGCGGCTGGCGCTGCGCCAAGTGTCAACCAATGGTTCATTATCCTCATGTGTCGTCGGCAGCTGGCGCTGGTCTCAGACCGAGCGCCGCCATCAACACCGCGTGACGTCGTTGGTCTGGGTTATTGTGGTCTAGTCGGCCTCCGTGGACAGCTTGGACAGCTGCTCCTCTGCCTGCTGGAGCGTCTCCTCGACCGGCTTGTCCGCCGCCAAGTCCTCCGCGGCGGCTGCGCTGTCGTCCGCAGCGCCGCTTTCGGCGGCGTCGCCGCTGCTGCCGGCTGCCTGCGGCTTCTCCTCCCTGCGAAAGAGCAACATGAAGGATTCAGACAACAGACGGCCACGACAAAGATCATGTCTGTGCTCAGGCGCCACTGCTGCGATGAGCTTCTCACACTGCACTGCTGCTGCTTGCTTGCATGCACTGCTCTGACGTGCAATCGACGGCTTGATACACTAGTGTCGCTGCACATGTGCCACTGCAAACAACTCGTAGACAGGCTGGAAGGACGCACGTGGCGGAGCCCTCGACGGAGACGGCGCCAGAGCCGTCGCAGCTCGTCGTCATCTCGGCCAGCACCTGCTCCCGGGGGCGTGCCGCACCAAAGGGGTTGCTGCGCGGCGCCCGCGGCTGCGGCGGCGCCTCCGGCTTGGCCTCCTCCTCCTCCTCCGCTGGCGGCGGTGTGGTCTCAATCACCTACCACATCAGCAAGAAAATGGGAGCGTCAGCAGAACAGTGTGGGAAGGCTGCAGGAGATTGGCAACAATGTGCATTAGAGTCGCAGTTGGGCCTGATGCTTTCAAACATTGCATGAACTGTGGGGTCTAGGATGCATGTGAAGGACCTCGAGTGAAAGTGCTGTCGCAGACTAGCAAATCGAGTGCCTTTTGACAGAAAAGAAAGGAAAGACTCCGATGGGGTCGAAAGTCGGCCTTGATCACCGGAGCAGGCTTGGTGCGCGGCGCCAGCTGCAGGCGCTTGCGGCCCGCGGAGGGGGCGCTGTCGCCAGACTCCGCGCGGCGCGGCGCACCCCAGCTGTCGCCGCCGCCGCCGCTGCCGCCGCCGCCGCTGCTGCGGCCCCATGTGCCGCCCTCGTCCGCCCGGCTACTGCCTGAGAACAGGTCGCTCTCGCGCCTGCGCAGGTCAAAACAGGGCAGGGTCACGGATCATAACCTTGAAACTGGGAGTCTTGACAGGGAGTTGCTACCGTGCAGCTTGCTTGTCTCATGCGCCCAGGGAAGACAATGTGAGGAGTCACCTGCCGCTGCTGAAGCTGTCGCGGTCGGCAAAGCCGCCGCCCGAGCGGCGCTCGCCAAAGGCGCTGCCGCTGCGAGCCGGCTCCGCGGGCAGCGGCGCCCGGTTCATCCCCCAGTTGTCGCTGGCGTCTGCCCGAGATGGACCGTCATCCTCGACGTCCCCGTCCCTGTCCCTGCCGCGCCGGACAAAGACAATGTTGCAACAGCAATCCAGGTGGATCGCACATGTTGCTTGCTCTGACACAAAGCGCTTGCAGCCCTGTGTGCTTCGCAGTGCTGCGAGTGTGCAGCCGGTTGGCAGTCGCTGCCCGCCATGAAGACATCAGCAAAAGGTGTCCCCACCTGTCGCCAAAGCCGCCGCGGCGCGGCTCCCGGTCCCGGTCGCCAAAGCCGCCGCCGCCAAAGCCGCCGCCGCCGACGCGGCGGTCGTCGGTGCCGCTGGAGGGCGTGAACTTGCGGGAGGCGCCCCAGTCGTCCGCCATGTCGGCGCGCGAGGGGCCGTCGTCGGACGCCTGGCTGCCGCCGCCCTCAGAGCGATCGCGGTCGCCCCAGCCGCCGCGGCGCTCCGAGCGGCCCTCCCTGTCGCCGCCTTCGCGGTCACCGAAGCGGTCGCCTCCCCCTGCAGCGAAGACGACACATGTTAAGAAAACGGTCACAGCATGTGAACAGTCGCCTGTCAGCATGCTGGCTTTGAAGAGGGCAAGATGCTTCGGCTGATTTCACAACGACTACAGAGTATGTGTGACACTGACATCGTTGCAATTGAACCTGCCTGCTGCTGCGATAGCGCAATTGGCCCAGGTGCTGGGCGCACGAGGCCATGGGGACGCCTTATGGTTCGTTGCCTTCCTACTCAGCAGTAAAACACAGCGTTTCGAGGCGGCACTCACTGCGGTCGCCGCCATACTCGCGGAAGCCGCCGCCCAGGCCGCTGCCACCCTCCTCCGTCGCAGGCCGGTCCGCACGCGGTGCCCGCGGCAGCTTGCTCAGGATGTCGTCCTGATCCTTCTGCTGCAGCCGCTGCCGCGCACCAGAGACCGAAAATTTGCCCGAAGCAGCGCCGCCACCGCCGCCGCCGCCGCCGCTGAGGGTGCGATGAGACAGATGTTAACAATGGGTTTGAGATGTTGTCGCGAAGCGTTTCATTTGAACCAGGCAGCGCAGAGAGGACCGGTGCAGGTGGCCGTACATACTGTGCTGCCCCACCACAGGAATGATTCGCTTTGTGCTGGTCAAGGCACGGCGCTCAGCTGGCGCTGTCTCCCATCAGGCAAGGCGAGGCTTCATGTCCTGCAGTGCGCTGTCAGCGTCATCATCGAGCTCCTGGAAGCGACACCTCGTATGATGTGCCCGTCGGGTGTCCCATGGCCACAACAGCTCCAGGCTGCCCAGCTGATCGCAAAGGACTGGTTAGATCCATCTCGACAAGCTGAGCGGCGCAAAGTACCTGCTGCGACGCACACAGGCCGCGAGAGCGAGGCGGCTGTGCCAGCACAGCACGTGCGAAAGCGTTGGATCTCCGGCACTTCCCTCACCTGTTGAAGTCGGCCAGCGACATCTTCTGCTGCTTCTTCTTCCGGGTCGCCTTGGTCTCTACCACCTTGGCGGCATCGCCGAGCGACGGGAAGGCCGCCTCGGGCTCGGATGCGAAGGCAGCGGGCAGCGGAGCGAGGCTCTGCTTGCCCTCAGCCTCCTCATCGTCCACCTGCGTGGCCCATGCTGCTTTAGGCGGCATGCTGGGCAATCTCTGCAGTTTAGTGTTGTGGTGCAATTGCGTCTGCTGGCTCTGGCTGGGTGCAATGACGAGGAAGCAGAGAATGGAGCAGATGGAAGCATCAGGTGGTGGGGCGTGTTGTTCTGGCTTGCCTTCTACACAGTTCCAGTTGAGAGTGATCTATCACTACCGGTGGTCTTTCGCGTTCTGTGCCCGCTGCTGAACATGTGCTAGAGGTGCAGATCTTGCTGCGGCGGCAGCAGTTGCTGCGACATGCATCTGAGTAGGGGCAAGAACTGGAGAGTAGCCAAACTTCTGAAACAAAGGTCAAACTGCAGAGGCCGAGAACTTACGCACATACGGTCTTCAACGTTGGCTGCACCCGCAGAGTTGTTCTTTCATTTATCCTATGCGCAGCGATGCCCGTTTATTCCCTGGGGCCCTGGTGTGAGGACGTGCGTGGGGCAGTCAAAGGTCATCATCTGAATCCTCGAAGTACGAGTCCTGCTCCTCCTCAGAGTCCTCTTCCGGTTGCTCCGACTCGCTTGCTGCAGGGCAGACGATCACAAATGTTTGCGGTGGGCTCAGCATACATCATCCTGCATCTTGGGACAAGCACCGCTGGAGAGCATGTCATGATGTCAACGCGCCAAACGTCAACATGCCAATGTCAAGGTCGATTGTAGGCCTGGTTCTCACCCATGGCCATGTCCACCAGTGCCGCAGCGGAGATTTTGTCCTGCAACCCCAGACGGTCGGCGTCAACATGATGCCACACAAACTTCACGAGTGTATTGGAGTGCACGTCGCGGCCACGTCGCCTGCACGGGCGCCAACATCACAGCCAGCACAGTACGCGGATACAGAGCCCGCTGCCGCCCCCACCTTGGCAAAGGTCGCGGGCCTGGGGGCAAAGACGGGCGCGGCCGCCACGCGGCCAGCGGCCGGCTGGCGGAGCAGACCGCCATGTTTGCGCTTGAAGCTGTCGACGTACTTCTGCTTCTGCCGCTTCGCCGCCTCCGCGGCCTGCAGCTCTGCCTCCTGGTCGCTCTCGGACCCTGCAGTCGTGGGACGCCAAGTCAGTCCACGCGCCGCAGCAAGGTTTCACCAAGGCAGAGCATCTCTTCTGTGCAGTCGCACTTTGCTGCAGCCAGAGCATATGGCAAGCACGAGGTGGCAGCTTTCGAAATAGGTGAGGTTACACGGAGCACAGGTCAGGGCACAGCAGCTGGGCTTCGGCAGCACAATAGCGAAGAGAGCCCGTCACCTTGCACGGACAGGCCGGAGCGCATGTTGCCCATGTGCTCCTGCAGCCGCACCTCCTGCACATACTTGCGCACCGCCGCCCCCGGCTTGCCATCTGCGCACCAGAGCAGCCCATCAGCTGATCCACGAACTCTCTTCGACTCCCTCGAAAGAAAGGCCCCAGCGTCATTCGAGCAGGACCCGGCCATGAGCATAGCTCCCAGAATTCAAGTAGTGCAAACCCCAGCATTCACTCGCAGCGATGCAGCGCAAGATGGCAACAGGACGTGGCCACACGTGGCTGGACGGATGTGTGAAGGACGTGCACACCTTTCCGGCCCTTGGGAAGCGGCAGCGGCACTGCCGTGTCCGTACGCTGCTTCGAGCTGCGCTTGGGTGCCTTGGGCGTCGGGTGCCGCGCCAGCGACTGCACATTGGCATATCAGTTTGCTTTAGAGTCGCACAGATGAGCATCCCTTGAGCTAGCATGTTGCAGCATGAACAATTGCCGGCATGTCATGTTTGAAAGTCTCCTCTGTGCACCGTGCAACGCTGTGGATGTGTACAGCAATGGTTGTGCCGGCACAGGTACTGGGAGCTGATTGCAATACTTGACCTGCAGTACAAATGTGATTGCATGTAAATTCAACGCTATGCATGACGCGGACATATGGCACCTCGGCATAGCACTGATCCGCAGTCCTGCCAGGCAGCCATGCCGCGACTCGCTGCCAGTAGTTGTTGGCCCTGGGGTCCTCAGCCTGGCAGACCTTTCTGAACACTCTCTCCTGCATGCAGAAATGCCCAATACATCAAGAAATCATCCGGGCAGTGTCAACGTCAGTGGCTGCAGAAATGTCATTTGCCAACTGAGGCTGCCGACAGCAGAACTTTTTGGGCCGTCATGTACTGCGCAGGCAACTGCACGCCGATCTGCGAAAGAAGTCCGGCGTTGAATCACCTCCTCGCCGGTCCAGGGGCTATTGTCTGCAGCGCCGTCACCCGCCTGCGGCTGGACTGCAGTGCCCGCGGCATCTGCCGCTCGAGCGCCCGCCCGCCTGCCGACTGCCGAGGCCCTGCTGGAGGGTGCGGCTTTGCTGCTCTTCCTGGCCTGGGCGCCAGCGGTGGCAGCGTTACCCGCCGCTACTGCCGCCATTCCGCCGAGAGCCGCAGCTGGGTGAGCACTGGAAGGTGCAGCGTCCGCCGCCGCCACCGCTGCCGCATTCAGGTGGCTCGTGGATGCGCTGCAAGCCTTGCGTGGGCGGCCGCGCGGCCGCTTAGCGAACTTGCCGTTCGGGTGTCGCGGCGATGGCAGAGCGCCGGCGCCTGCCGTCGGCGTCTTTGGCGGGCCGCCATCCGCAGCAGGAGCCGTGGTTGGACCTTCGCACGCGGCGCCCTCCTTGCTGCCGTCTGGGGCGCCGGAGCCGCGGCGCAGCGGTGGCCGGAAGAGGTTGCTCGGCAACGCTAGCGACGCCTTCACTCCCGGCAACCGGCCCGCCGGCGCTTGCCGCGACACAACTGCGGCAGCCTTCGCCGCTCCCGCAGCTGCAGCCGCTGCAGCGGCGTTTGTCGGCCCTGCTGCCGCCGCTGCCGCCGAAGGCGCTTCAGCTGCCGGTGCTGCTGGTGCTGCCGCCGCTGCAGGCGCCTCCGCCGCAGCTGCTGCCCTGCGCTTTGCTGGAGCAGTGCCATGGCGCTGCGCTGCCTGCTTGTCGGCGCCAGTTCCTGTGAGCGTCATCATGATGTTCAACTTCTACATCAGTGCAACATCTCGTGAGCACTCTCGGGCACGAAACTCAGCTTACAGCACAAAGCTGGGCGGAAAATATGTGTAAGAGCTCGAAATGCAATCTACAGGTGACGCAGGGATAGATCAATTGCACCTGCAGCCGCCTTGCGCTTGCGCCCCCGGCCCGCCGCTACTGGCTCGCCACCCTCAGCATCCCTGCCCTCTGCAGCGCTTGGGCGCGGCTGCGTGCTGTCTGCCTGCTGGGCCGAGGCGGCCGCCATGGCGAGGTCCTGCAGGCGCTGGTCTGACACGGAGGCGGCGTTCGCAGCAAGGCGCGTCAGCGATGCCGTTCTGCCCCTGCCTGCAGCGGCTGCACTGCGCCGTTTGTCCGGCAACGGTTCAGTCCCCTTTTTGGCCGCCGGCTGGCTGGCTCGACTGGTGCCTGCGGCTGCGGCAGCGTATGAAGCTGCGGCGTGCCGCGTCTTTGCAGGCTGCTCGCTCTCTGCCGCCTTGCGCCTGGCTGCCTTGCCGGCGCCGGCAACGCCTGCCCTGCCGCCTGCCGCCGGCTGCTGGCTGTCCCCGCCGGCCGCTGGCTTCTGCTTGGCGGCCTTGCCGCCGCTGCCGGCTGACTGCGCCGCTGCTGCCGCCTTGCCAGCTGCCTTCGGCATTGCGGCTCTCCCGCCAGCAGGAGACCTGGCAGGCGACTGTGCAGATGTCCTGCCAGGCAAGCTGCCGGCAGGCGCCTCGCCAAGCTTACCGGTGGCGGCTGGCTGTGATGCCTTCAGCTCCACAGGGTACCCACCCCCGAGGTAGTCTGGGAAGCCATCGTCGACGCCAATGAACCCCCCGTCAGCAGGGTCCTGAACCAAGCGAAATCCACCTTGAAATCATCCCCATATCACCAATCATCTCATTCACCCCACTAAACGAAGCACTGCTGACATGGGCCCTTGATGCTAGAGACACTGGGTGTGACTTGACAAATTGATGCTCTGCAGAATTAGACTGGTCCTGTATTGGCACAGCAAAACTGAGACGCACAGCTCTCACCCTGACGCGCTTCTGGCCGCACCAAAACGCAAGGGGCTGCACACGTGCCCGGCTGCTGCGCCTGGCCTGCACACACAGAACACAATTGCATCTGCAAGTTGAACCAGTGCGGTTTTCAAAAGAACGTAAAAGCCAGCTGGGGCAGCAGAATTGCGACACAATTCAAGACGGTGCGCCTGGAACGTAGGCGGCTCTGGGGCCGCCTCCTGAGCAGCACCACCAGATGGCGCCCGCTGGGACACTGCCTGCTGGGCCGCTGCCTTCGCCCGCGTTGTTGCTCGCCTGCACGCCGCACGATCACAGGTCGAGCACAAAATGCAGGGCGCCTCGGTTGCGTGCCAGCCAGCAAACCGCCTTGAGCACATGCTGTGCACATGGCAATTGAGACACTGCCTACCTGTTTGGTGGAGGCCCGGCGACCGCAGCGGCGTCCTCTGAGTCTGATGCAGGACCCTGCAAGGCGAAGTTGCACAGAACTGCTCAACATGCATATTGATCCCAAAGAAGGCAGCAGGAAGGCAGGGCTGGAGTCACACATGTGCATAGGGCGCGCACAAGCCAGCTGCACACCTGGCTGGTCTGCGGCGCGGCTGCAGCGACATCCAGCTCGGCTGCCGCGACGCCGTCTGCTGCTGGGCTCTCGGGGGACAGTGCGTCTGCCGCCTGCGCCAAGCTTGGCTGCCGCATGCGGTCTGGCTGCTCGCCGGCAGCACATGGCGGCGTGCTTGCCCTCGCTGCAGGCTGCGTCGTGCCTGCTGACTGCACCACATCCGCCGCCGGCACCCCTTCTGCGCCTCCTGCGCCGCCAGCGACCCCGCTGCCGCCGTCGTCGCCGCTGTCCGCGCTGCAGAAGGCGCCGCTGTTGGCGCCACTTTCAGCGCCGTTGTCGGCCGCGTCCGGCATTGGGACCGCGTCCAGCTCCGACGCTGCCTCCTGGTCCAAAGTGGCCGCTGGGTCAGAGTCCCCCGTGGCAGGCGCGGACTCCTCTGCAGACTCCTGGTCGGGCGACGAGCATGTGGGCCGCGCCTGCGGCAGCGGCAGGTACGCTGTCTCCTCGCCGGGGACGGCAACGCTCACCAGCCTGTGCCGCTGCCTGGCCGGGCTGGCCTGCTGTGCCGCTGCCTCGGATAGTGCTGGCGGCGGCGGCGCCGCCGGCTGCTGCGCTTCCGGTGCTGCTGCAGCGGCTGACTGCTCTGCACCTGGCGGCGCTCCCAGCGGCACATCTGCGGCTGGCGGCAGGTATGCATCGTCGGCTTTGGCCGGTAGCTGTGGCATCCAGGAGCCGGGCGCCGGCGGAAGCGCCAGACAGGCTGCAGGGCCTCCGCCTGCCGGCGGCGGCTCCAGCGCAGGCGACTCTGCAGGCGACGCCGCCAAGTGCTGCTCCGGCTGCTGTGTCTGATGCTGCAGGTGGGCAGGTGGCTGCTCTTTGGCGGCCGCAGTCAGCTGCTGGCCCGCCAACTGGGCCCCGAGCTGCAGCGGCGTGTGCAGCACGGCAGGGCTGGCGTGTGCCGCCTGCAGTGGGTGCTCCCGCGCCGCAAGCGCTGAAACTGGTGTCTGCTGCTGAGGTGCGGTGCCGAAATGCGTCTCTGTCATGATATCCAGGGCTGCACCGGCGGCCGACCCGCCCTCCGGGCTGAGCTGGTGCTGCACGCCCTGCTGCTGCACCTGATTCAGCAGCGATGGCGGAAGCGGCGGCAGCAGAGTCTGCTGCTGCTGCTGCTGCTGATGCTGCCGCCGCTGCTGCCCAGAGAAGGCCGGCGTCAGCGCCACCGCGCTGGACGGCGTCTGCTGCTGCTGCCCAGAGAATGCCGGCGTCAGCGCCACCGCGCTGGACGGCGTCTGCTGCTGCTGCTGCCGCTGCTGAGCAGAAGACGCAGGCGTCAGCGCGGCCGCGCTTGATGGCGTCTGCTGCTGCTGTTGCTGCTGCTGCTGCTGCTGCATCTCGCCGAGCAGCGGCACCTGGGCTGGCATCGTGATGCCGCTAGGGCGCCCTGGGGCGAGTTGCGGAGGCGAGGCAAAGGCGAGCTGCTGCACCAGCCCGGTGGCGTCGTACGGCAGCGGCCTGGCGATGGGCTGGTTGAGCGGTGAGCCCCACGCCCATGGCTGCAGCCGAGAGCTCTGCCGCTCGCAGCTCTGCAGGACTGCTCCCCGTTCCATAGCCTGCGTGATTTACAAAGGATTGAAACCGAGGTTGCGCACTCCCACGGCTTTGAATTGCATGGAATTCCAGATAAGCACTCCTGCTGCATTTGACGCTTCGTCAGTGGCAACATGCGGCAGGTGCCCGTGTACAGAGTGCTTCTTACCAGCGGGCTGGGGCTGGCTCGCACGAGCGACTCGAAGTTGGCCCGGATCTGAGCAGCCAGCACAGCCCTGTCCGGCGAGCCATGTGCGCCATTGCTCGGCGCAGGTAGTGAGAACATCACGAGAGGCTGAAGCGACGAGTCAATAAGGCTTGCTTTGGAGTTCTCAGGTTATCCCATTTGGATGTCCACAGGATGCAGCCAGGAGCTGGCCAGTCATCGATGCAGACTGCACAGTGAATTGCTGGCACCACCACTCAAGCTTCACGGTCACCGCTGCGGTTCGTATCGAAGCTTTTGAAGGCTCTTGCACTGTACGAGGACGGTCCAAGTATGCCAGCTGCGGCGACGGCAACCTGCTGCGACAAGTACCTCGGAGCAAGTGGTGAGGCACAATGTGAATGTGCCTCGGCTGTTGCGCGAATTCTGGTGTAGGGAGAAACCCTAAATGAGGTGCTGACTAAGCACTTTTGCTTCACGATTGCGCAGCCCACATTCCGTTCTGCAATTCACACTTCACACGCGATTGCAGTCTTCGTCTATCAGCAGCTCCCGTGCAGCATGGCACCCGCGAAGAAGGCCCCTGCATTGTTTGCACAGCTGCAGAAGACTATCGAGAGCGAAGGCGAGGAGCTGGCGTCCAAAGTCAAGGTTCGTTGCATCAAATGTTGATGATTGCAGGCTTTATGGATGCTGACTCCAGTGGTCCTGATCGTTTCTCGATGGCAGGAGTCGTGCAATGCCACACGCCAAAATGCCACTCTCTCTGACTCGCTCTGTCCGCCCGTGACCTCAACGCGCAGGGACTCATCAACTTTAAGATTGACGGTGCGACATTTATCACAACTGGGAGACATGCAACTGTGTCTCGGCTGCATGACTCTACCATGTGGTTATGACGCCACTGGCATGCAGCCGTCCAGCTCTCCGACTGCAGGAGGTCGCCTGGTCACATCGGCAATGTCATCGTGCATCATGCTCTCATGCACACATCCGCAGACTCGGAGTGGACGCTGGACCTGCGACAGGGCAAGACGCCCAGCGTCAGCGAGGGCCCGCCGGCAGACAGCCCCGACCTGACGCTCACGATCAACGACGACAACTTTGCCAAGCTGGTGGCTGGCAAGCTCGGGCAGCAGCAGGTATGCTGCACTGCCTGCAGATACTCGCGGCTGCGCAATTTCGACGCATCTCAGGAATTACGCACGGCAAACACACGCCTGCTTGTGATGAGCACTCATTTCGACATGCAGGCGTTTCTGCTAAGGAAGCTGAAGATCAAGGGGAGCATGGGGCTGGCAATGAAGCTGGTGCGCGTTTTCCTTTGTTGCATGCTACCAGCATGTTACCGGCGAATGTGTTCTGTGCCTCAGTTTCCATGCAGCACAGAGAGAATTTTGTCCAATTGCTTGAACTTTGACATTGTCATGCCCTGATGACTTGGTCACTCCTTGCAGAGCCCCATCCTCGAAGCCGCCGCGCCGCCACCGCAGTCAAAGCTGTGAGCTGCAACGATTTGACTGGGGCGAGAGCTTCCCTTGCTCCAGGCACCTCAGCCGTATGGGTTTAGGTTTAAGTAGGTGTGCAGAGCCCCATGTGGCCTGTTTCTGTGTACAGGATCGTATATTTTTGAGGTTCCATGTTTACTTGTCACAATTTGCGCACACTGTTGATCTAGACCTGTTTTTCTCTGCGATTACGTTTACTATGGAGGAATTGCCTTGTTCAGTCCAGAGAGAGCTTGGCCACGTCCCAGAAACAACCTACACACGGGAGCTGTGGCGCCTGTTGATATCTGCCATCAGACCTAGAGGTACCTACGGTTTCTGCAATCAAATGCAAGAACAGTTATGCAACCTCACATATAATGTACACGGGACGACGCGCCGCGCTCACTCGCAGCCAAACGGCGCCAGTCATTGCCGGTAACCCCGCGCATCTACGGCTGCCTCGACCTCTGCATCAGAGTCCTCGTCGCCAAAGTCGCTGTCGTCGCTGCCGGCCAGGCTGCCCTGCTCGAAAGCGACCTTTTGCTGATCTTTCGACAGCCCCATCCTGCCGCGCCACCACTGCCGCAGCACTGGGTGGTCAAAGCCGCCCTCCGTGCCAAACTGCACCCACGAACGCAAATTTGCCAGTGGTTTCACGAGCTGCACTTGTTTTGACATCACAGATGATCAAGGCAGATCATTCAAGTGCAAAAGAAACACTTGAGCGAAAACAGACCTCGATCTCGGTCAGCGCAGTGAGGAACCCGTCTGCGTCACCCGCCTGGACGCCGCCATACCAGTCGCCGTCATTGGGCGAGATGGCGCCAAACACCAGCACGTTGCCCGCATACTGCCATGTGTAGCAAAGTGAGCATCAGCCGCCGCGGCAGGAGGCGCCGAGCAGTATCCATGCTGCCAGTGCATGAGTCTCATGATGATTGACATGCCAAGCATTCGGCACAGTCGGACGGGCTGAAGATGCAGTAAGGTGATGCCAGCCCCACCTTGTGGCCACCAACGTGGCTGCACTCGTACACGTGCAGGTGCTCTGTAAGGCCACGCTCGCGGACGAGCGTCCGCAGCCGGCGCGCCAGCGGCGGGCCGCAGTGCCCGCAGCGGCCGTCGCGCGCCCCGTGGCAGCACACGAACAGGTGCAGCCCCTGCAGCTCCTGCACGGCGCCGGCGTGGTTGCTGCGCGCCTCCGGTAGCGAATCCGTCATGTGGTTCCGCACCACGGCATCCAGGTCACCCGGCCGCAGGTTGTAGAAGCCCAGGCCTGCTGGCAGCCGAACGTTTGAACCCATGTGAGGTTTAGAACCATCCGATCGGATCCACTGCAACCACTCCGGGGGCGCAAGCCAGGTTTGCTGCTGTGGGGTGGTCACGCGGAATCGCAGCGGGCAGATGCAGACGTGGTGTGGATTTCTCCAAATTTGTGACCTGCTGGAAACAGGAGGGCATTGCAGGTGTTGTCTGCCGTTTCATCGCTGTTGCCTGGCGATGAATACGCTGTGATCTTCACGGTGCCTGCATCGATGGCAGCATCCAGCGTCCGACAACAGTGCCCAATGACAATCATGACCTGATGCGGATGCGGAGCCATCATGCGCTTGCATGCATCACGTGCAATGTCACACGCCCATCACCTGTGATCTGCTCCTTCAGCTTTGCCAGGGCGCCAAAAGCCTGCAGGACCGCCGGCGTCTTCTCAACGCTTGACGGCCAGTCCTCGTGCGTATGACCGCTCGAGTCGATGAAAAGGTGCTGGTCGTAGCCCTTGACCGTGCCTGGCGCCGCCGGCTCGAGCTTACTGCTGCTTCTGCACTGGAGGGCGGGCAGTCGCCTCAAAGTCTCGACTAGTGTGACCTGTGAACGCAGTCCGCCTCGGCACGTGTGCCGCAACACGCCATACATCAGGCCACAGACTGGCCGAGCGCTGCAGGCTGCAGGGCGTGCAGGCGTGAGTTGATGTAACTCGAAGTTTGAGATGCGTCGATGAGTGCGGCTGCTGTGTGCGAGGTGAGTGAAGTTGTGTGCCATTTCCGAGAGCGGGGGACGTGCAACAAGGATGGCGAATCATTGAGAAATTCTCTACATTTTCGCTTTGTTGCACCGGGCTAGCCAGGCTGGCGTCTTGCTGATAGCAGGCGCTATCGTCGGCGTTTGCAGGGGAGCGTCTCTGGGGGGATTGCTGACTAGTGGACGCTCATCCCACGCTCCGTTGATCGCGCAGTATGCCGGCTGATGAGCCCCGCAGCCAGCGACAACATAAGGACTTCAGGGTCGGGGAAAGGTGCGCTGCTGCACTGTCTCGAGCAGTTCTGCACATCGTGAGTGCGCATGTCAATTTTTTTCGCAGTGACGCCAGTGGTGTGTGGCTTGCAGGGTGCTCATTCAGGAAACCAACAAGCGCACGACACAGGACATCAAGGGCCAGATCGCGACTGTCACCGCTCTGACGGGCAATGGCTGGGTGATGGCAAAGCTGCCGGGCGATGCGCCGGCATTCCGCATCCAGCAGAGGTGCGTGCAGCCCTTGTTGTGGCTGTCGACAGGGCAAGCCACTGCCTCAGCACTGAACTGCGACTGGTCTCCCCCAGGATGACGAGAATCAAGCAACAGTCACCAGCATTTGATGGCGACTGCAGGTATCTGTGCCATGCTCCCATGGATGCACCCGCGCTGGGAAACGCCGCGCCTGAATTGGCAAAGTCTCCGGCGCTGGCGGGCGCGGCGCTGCCCCACAGGCCTCTGAAAGTCCGCATCATCGGTGCGCCCTTCACCACGCATTTTGCGTGACACATGACGCCACCAAGCATCCTTTGAGCCGCTACCAGCGCTTGACTGATGTCCAAAGACGTGGACGACACTGAGAAACTGAAAACAGTCAGGGTGTAAGGTGCTGGTACACCTCTGAATGTACGCATCTGCAGCCCCGCCGAGTGATGCGCGGCCCAGCAGTGCGCCGGGCGGCGGCGGCGCGGACGCCGGCGGCGGCGCGGCGGCCAGCACCCGCGGCGATCCCGGCGGGACGCAGCAGGCGGCGACGCCAAAGTCGCCGGCGGCGACGCCGAGCATGCTGCGGGAGGTGCTGCGGAAACTGCGGGCGGACATGATGGAGGCGGAGGCGCACGTCCCCTGGAGCGCGGTGAGTGCGGCATGATTTGGCTGTCTCTGTCTCAGCAAAGGGCATGCCATAGGCATGCAGAGACCTGAGTCCATAGCTGCCAAGCCCAGATGCTATGCAGAAGCTGAGACAGTTGCGCTGCCGCGGGAATGCGCAGGAGCGTGCCCTGCCGGCGCTCGATCAGCACAGGCCAGCTGGCATGGATCGACTGACCCACTGATCGCGTTCATTATTTCGCTGATTGACATGGGACACAATGCATGCGCGCAGGTGCGCAGCATGTGGCGCAGCAGGCGCGCCAAGTGGCGCCAGTCCACAAAGTCGGCGGAGACGGTGCCAGACCTGGCGCACCGCCTCTCCGAGTTCCGCAATGCCCTCGTCACCGACTCCTCCTTCGCCGGCTGCGGCCCCACCTGGCAGGCGAGCGCCCTCGCACTTTGTCGCTGGAATGCCGCCAGTACTCAACTGCAGCAGTTCGCCGGGTTTTGTCGCAGATGTGCTGCCAGGTTGGCGTCTCAGTCTGCAAGGAGGTGAGTGTGAAGCGTGGGCCAAGCGATCAGCTCTCGACACAGGAGCAGCTGAGACGTACCAACCTGAGCACAGAGACAGCGCCGTCCCAACTGCTCATGTGACTTTGTCCTGTTCCGTGCAGCAATCGCTGGAGGCATGCATGCTGGGCAACGGCACGCACGCCGTACTGCTGGGCGTGTGGGAGGAGCTGCGGCAGTCCATCGGCGCCTGGCTGGACGTGCGCCAGCGCCCCGCCGGCCAGCAGTCCGCCGCGCTACAGGTGACGCTTCTCGACAGAGCTTTTGGGCAGCGTGAGACAATCAAATCGCATCCAGCTTCGATCTAGAATGAGACGCCACCTGGGGCCTATTTCAGTGCATGAGCACCAATCTTAGACCAGCAATCTTAGAATACTCTGCAATGATGCAGGCGGGCACGGCGAGGGCGGTGGCAGCGCTGCAGCGGGCAGCGCTTCAGGGGCCGGACGCGATGGCGCAAGTGCCCCTGGAGGCCATCCTCAACAACAGCCTCGACGGTCTGCAGGTGCGGCTGCTTGCATGCGGGATTGAATGCGCCTCGCGGACGCATCTGCTGGCCTGGTCGGTCCTAAGGGGTCACCTGGACATTGCAATGCCGTTTGGGAAGCTGTCCGATTCTGGCTGCCTCTTACCTTTTACTCTTACATGTTTCCGGTCTGACCGCTGCTGCCCTGTGTGATCAGGCGGTGCGCACGCTGCTGGAGAAGGAGCGCAAGACGGCCGCGAGCGAGATGGCGCGGCTGTCTGCCAGTCCCGAGGCGAGCACGCTGACGGCCGCGGACGGCGCCGTGCCGGCGCAGCTGCTGCCGCCGCTCAGCCCGCGCGGCGGTTTGGACGGCGGGTTGTCGCTAGGCGTGCCGCAGGACGACTTTGACAGCGGCGCCAAGACGGACGACGGCACCGGCAGCTGCGTCACCGACATGAACCTGAGCAGTGACGAGGATTGAGGGCAGCGGCGGTTGTAGTCCAACAGAAAGTCTCTCAGCAACCTTGAAGTTGCCGTCGAATATGATGGCTGCAGATGTCAACGTGCCTAACGTGCCAACGTGCCTTGAAGCCAATGAATCATGGCTGAACAGTACAAGCTGATGTCCAGCACTTCAGCAAAGAACCTGATCGATTACAGCCCGCCGATTATACATGGCAGAAGAAACGGTGGGAAGGTTCGCGACTGCAAAATCAGCTCGAGCTGTTTGCCTCACAATGGCTGGCTGGCTCATCCACATGGTTCAACTGGACAAAGTAGTTCAAGCCAAGTGCGGCATCCAATCGACAAGATGGCTACATCTCGAATCGAGCAGCGGTCGACGCTCCTAGTGCTAGCGATCGTTTCCTAATGGCATTTCTCTGGCTATCTCAGCGAGCTTCCGAACTCTTCCTGCAAATTCACGAGTATCGCACACAAGTTGCCAAGATGAAACGGCACACAGATGCAGGTGATGACGGCACCTCACCGCATTAGCAGCTCACACATGGCACAGCGTATGCAACCACGCCATGCATCACCTGCAGGCTCAGGTTGCTGTCGGAGGAGCGGCGCGCCGGCAGCGGCGGCGGGCCCGCCAGCGCTAGCAGCACCGGCAGCAGCACGAGGGCGTGCGCCGCGGCGCCGACGACCAGCGCCATGTACATCCGGAAGTAGTAGACCTCGAAGATCTGCGTCTGCGCGTACGCCAGCACCACCACGCCTGCACCCAGTCGCAGCAGGCGCTTGGCGGCGGCATGAAAGAGGAGCATTGCCGGCATATGCAGCGGAAATGGCAGGACCTTGCGTCCAGAAGCCAGCAGGCGCCAAGTGTGAGAAAGGCGCGTCGCAGGGCAGCTGTGAGGAGGCGCTCAAGGCTGCTGCCACAAGAGCTCATCGAAAAGGCGGCGAGCGCGCACCCACGAGCTTGGTGAGGGTGATGCCGGAGAGCACTGAGGCGCCGACGGCCACGAGCGCGGCGGCGGCGCGGTGCGGCCGCGCCCCGGGGGCGCCCAGGAACGCGTGCACGATGTGGGCGCAGAACTCGACGGCGATGCCCGCCGCCATGGTCAGGTTGACCAGGCTGACGGCGTTCAGCTGCACGCCCAGCAGTGGCAGCGCGCCCGCCAGCTGCACCAGCAGCGCGGCGATGACGCCGGCCATCAGACCCGCGCCCCACAGGCTGCCCATCAGCAGCCAGCCGGTCGCCAGCACCGCCACCAGCGCGCCGCCTGCACATGAATGTGTCGAGGCTTGAGTTCTACTCTCGCAGTCGCTTTCAAGGTTGTGACAACAGCGCTGCTCCGAAGTCTCATGCGGGTCTCTACGATTGCCAGATCGTGACAGCATGGAGCAGCGAGCCGAGCCCGGTGAAGGAACAATCCAAATGCAAGTGAAGCAAGGCAGCAGAGGCATCAAAGGTGGCGAACCTAGGATGCGGACGCTGGTGGCGCCGATGCCCAGGTACTGCTCAAAGAAGATGTGGAAGACGCTGAAGGTGTAGACCTCCAGCCCCAGCTCCTGCGACAGCTTCTCCGCCATTGCCCGTACCGCCTGCCGCCGCACAGCCAAAGTCAGTTCATGTGTCGAGGATGTTCACTGATGTGCGACACCCACAATGCGTCGCAGTTGCACAGCAATTGACAGGGGTTGCCAGTATGCGCGCCCAACGTGCAGCCGTCAGAATGTCTTTTAATGCAGTCACAATGCAGCGTCTCGCCTACATCGATGCAGCAAAAGCTTCTTTCAACACGAAGGCAGTCGAGAAAGCAACAAACCCGCAGGGCGCTGATGAAGTCGTCCTGCGACGACAATGGCACGTAGGACGTGCGGAAGCTGGAAGCGGCGACGACGCCGCGCGACAGCCCCGCCACGCCGGTGTCATCTGCAGGATCCACCTGGATGGCGTCGGTGTAGGCGCCGGCGCCGCCCTTCGCGCACGCCATGCTGGGCGCCGACTGCAGGAACCAGGGCAGCTTCCGTTGCACCTGTGGGCGGGCAAGTGCAGACGTCGTCAGCTCACAATTTGGATGCATGTGTCTCTTGTCGGGCACCGACTTGAAGAATCACGGCAGCCTCCGTCTGCACCTGAGCGCGGCGAGATGCATAGGATGTTTGGCATAAGCATGCCGGTTGCATGCTCTTGTCTCTTGCTGCTGCCCAGAAGGCAGCTCGCATGAGGTCGCACTCTGCACCAGGCACCTGCTTCAGGGACGGCCGGCCATGGTGCAGGTACGCCGCCACGAATGCCGCGAGGCTGCGCCGCGGTTTGGGCGACACCGCCAGGCTGCCGCCGCCGGTACCGTCATCATCGTCCGGCGGCGCCGGCTGGAAGCACGGGTCGCAGTCCTCGCAGGCTCTGGGGTCCTTGCTGCACGGCTCCTGATCCGGCGGCGGGCAGCGGCTGCCATCCGGGTGCGCACGGCAACACTGCGGGATCTCCGGGCTGCGGCACACACACGGATGAGGTCATGATGGGGGTGTATGTCCAGCTTTGTCGCAACCCTAAACCCTAAACCCTAAACGCAATAATCCGCAGAATTGCCGAACACACATGCTGTTTGTGGAGCACTCAAAACTTTGTTGATGCTGTCGCTTGCAGCTGAAGTCTTTCGCACCTGGCCCAGGAGAGGAAGTCGTCCAGCCATGACGCCGCGGGCGATGCGATGTGCGACACCACTGGCTGCTGCGCTGCACGCTCAATCTGTGCGCACGGCGGAACACAGCAGTAATTCGTGAGGTGAATCCTTGATCCAATCAGATCCGAGGGCCATCATGTTTTCTTGCCAAGCGCCCACAGCACAGACGCCCCAGAGCACAGGTAGTGCGATTACATCAGCAGCAACACACTGCGTGGCCATCCACGAAGGTGCCAGACTTCCTGCACCATTGACGCACTTGCTGGCTCCGCACCAAGTCCCCTCGCTGGGGCCGGCGCTGTCTTGCATGTCAGACCTGACAAGTGACCGCACCTGATTGAGCAAGGAGCTGTCGTCGCAGCCGCTGATGGAGCAGACGCGATTGGTGTCGGGCGCGTGGCGCGACATGTTGAGGTCGCGCACCACGAAGAACACCGGTGGCCCCACGCGCATGACGCTCGTCACGTCCGCAAAGTAGTCCTGCAGGTACGAGTCCCGCGGCAGCGCCACCTGCTGCTCCAGGCCCCTGCATTTGTGTCACGCTGTAGGGTTTGCATGAAACTACAGCCGCCACAGCTTCATCAAGGACAAACGGATATTGTGTGCACTCCAGGATGGATCCAAACACCAACAGAGGCTTCTGCCTCAGGCTGGGAAGCTGCGCCTTCGAAATCATGGGGCCCCAGGGGCCCACAGGAGCGCAACTGCAGCATTGTCTGCAGCGGCGGCTCAGTGATCGGGACAGCAGCAGCCGCAGGCAGGGGCGGGCGCACCTGGAGATGCGGGGCAGCATGGCAAAGCCGGCCAGCAGGGTGGTGGCGAACAGCGCCAGCACGAAGCCTTGCACGCCGCGCCGCATCAGCGCCGGCGCGTGCACCCGCGCCATGTACGCCTGCAGCGCCGCGCCCAGGCCCCACTCGCTGGCATGGTCGGCACCTGTGGCGAGACAGCAGAAGAAGGGGGTCGACACCCTTTCACCTGATGGCCGGAGGACATTATCGAGGCCATGGTTTGCTTTGGCTGTCCTCAGCCGTGCAGACACCATCTTTTGAGCCCTGCTGCGCTGAATCTGTCTGCCAATGTGCTGGAGGCAGCTGACTCAGCAGCCTTGGAAGTAAGGCTGCCACGAGGGGCAGCGCCAGAAGTGGGGAATGCCCACCGAGGGTGCCGCCGCGCAGGCTGGGGTCGTCGCCGCCGCCAAAGCCCCGATCTGCGAGGCTCTGGTATCCGCTTGCGGGCTGCTGATCGCCCTCCGCTGCCTCCGCTGCCACATGCGTCTTTGCTGCCGCCAGCGAGGACAGCAGCGCCGGCAGCCGGGCGCAGGGTGCGACGTCCAGGCGGCCGGCCTCGACCCGCCGCTGGTCCAGCGCCAGCAGCGCCACAAAAGCCGTGACCTGCAGGAAATATGTCAAGGGTTGCCTTGAGGTTATGATGCATCAATACTGGGTGCAGATGGCCGGAACTGCTACACAGCTAGCCCTCAGGTGCTTGCAGTAGCGAGCGTAAAGTGCATGCTTTCACAGAGCGTCCATGGCACAGCGCTTCAACAGTGGTCGGGAAAGCAGACGGAAGTCAGTAGACCGGCCCCGTCATAAGAGCGCTCCCTGTGACACTATGCAAGATGATGCTTCTGAGGCTGCGAATGGGATCAGGCTGGTAGGGGTGCGCGCACCTGGAGCAGGAAGTCCAGCAGGATTGCCAGCGCGGCGCACAGCGAGAAATTCCGCACGGCAGGCATCGGTGTCAGCCCGCCCAGCGCAAAGGCCAGCGTCTCAGCGGCGGCCGCCAGCGTGATGGACGGCCCCGCCTCAGCCAGCGCCGCCCCCACCCGCTCCGGCATCGGCACCGCCTCCCTGCGCGATCAGCCGAGCAGTTCATTGCAGCCGTGTTGATGTGGAGGAGCCAACACTATATTTGCAGGAGTTGCTTAGAGCCGGAATGACTGCAACATGGATCGAGCCATTGGCAAAGCGGGCACAGAGTGGCGGACTCTACAGCAAAATATATGCAGGTCAATGGCGTCGCACCCGGCGGCATCCGTGGGCGGCTGCCGATGGAGCGCGTGCGCCAGGATGAACATGTTGTCGACGCCCACCGCCAGCGCCAGGAAGGGGATGACCTCCATGATGATGAGCGTCGCCCACATGCCGAACAGGCTGCACAGCCCTGCATGCCACATGAATGCGCAGAGGTGACGCAGAGGTCAAACAGGGTTACTGATTCATGGTCATTGCCAGAAGGCACAGAGCATTTGGACATCACATCCTCGAATGCACTTCGTGCTGGCAAAGCAGCAGGCGCAAATGCCATAGAATCACACAACGCTCAATGCATGGAGACAGGTCGCACCCAGGGCGCCGACGACGGCGCAGGCGACCAGGGAGACGCCGCCGAGCGCGAGGCTCGCCCGGCTGTGCACCAGCAGCGCCGCGGGCGCCGCGCCCTTTGGCAGCGCGGACAGCGCAACCGTGACGTACACCAGCATCGCGGCGTAGGACCACGCCACCGTCGGCGCGTCCGCCGTGGACTCCTGCGCAGGCCAGGGGCTGTACATCAGAAGGTTCACAAGGAGGGAGGCCAGGGGCTGAACACAAGACTCGGGTGCTCCGTAGGTCAGCACCAGCTGCCAGGCCAGAGCGGACTGTAACCAGGCGCATCGAGTCAGATGGTGCTGCCGGGCCACAGTCGGCACATCATCACAATGCAACAAAGGACCAAGCAGCGCACGGCAACACGACGATGGTTTGGCGATGCGCTGCAACGCTGCAGCGCGCTCACCCGGGCCAGCTCGTCAGCCACAGACCGCTCAGCGCTGAAGGCCAGGCGCAGACCGCCCTCATGCACCAGGCGCGACAGGCGTCCCTTTGCCAGCTTCAGGAACGCCTTCTCCCATGCCTCTGCTGCCTCCCTGCGAAGAGCGACGTGAAAGATATTGACAGGGGCATACATATGGAACAAGCAGGTGACTGCATCCTGCAAGGTCACAGATGCACAGATGTGATTCTTGACCGGAATCAGCACGTTGGTACCTGTTGGCGGCGGTGCTGTCCAGAAGGTACGTGACCACGAAGGTGGAGGCATCGGCTGTGTAGTTGCGGAAGCGGTCGCCCGTCGGGAAACCTCCCAGCACCGTCTTGGGGTCCTGTACGATCGCGCCACGAGGCTCAGCGCAAGAGCTAACACTGTGCTGTAGGCGTTCTATCCTGCCCGAGAGGGGGATCGCAAAGAATACCCAAGTCAAGGCAAAGTTGCTGCCTGAGACCGGCCGCATCATGAGCAGCACCACGAAGGCCGGAGGACAGTCACTGTGCCCTGATACAGTCCCTGGAACATCTGGGAAAACCAAAGCACTACACACCTGAGGGCCGCCGTAGGCGCCGCGGCAGGCGGTGGACCAGTGGCCGATGCAGTAGTCGGGCGACAGGCGCGCGCGCGTGGCGGCGTCCCCCTTCTCGTACGTGCGTCTGTCCATCTGCCAGTACTGCAGCAGGCTCTGCGTCACGCACTCGCCCCCCGCAAACGCCTTGTAGCACACGTCCTGCAGCGTCGCATTGCCCCCTCCCTGCGCCAGACAGCAGTTCGTTGCGTAAATTGGCACCTTGCGGCTAAGGTGGCTTTGGGCTCTTAGGACAGATGGCATGTTCAGGGCTAGTGCACCATTGCGCATCCACTAAGCTATGGATGTGGCAGGTGAAGACACATGCAAGAATGTTGAATACGCTTTGCTGCAATCGCTGCTGATCCAGCATCGAGGTCAGCAACGTCACGAAGCACGTGAGGATGCAGAGCCGGGAGCGCACCGGCGTGTGAGCCACCAGGGCGTCCACCTCGGACTGGAGGTCGAACAGCAGCTCGATGTTGGCGTCCGTCAGGATGGCCGGCAGCCCGTCTGGGGTGGTATACCGCCCCGCACCGCCCGGCTTCGTTGTCAGCAGCAGCTGCTCGATGCGGTAGAATGGCCCAAAGGCTTGCTGCGCAACCAGGAGGACGCAGATGAGCAGGGGATGCAGACTGTGCCCGACTCCGCAGAGCTCTGGTACGGTGGACGACTCGACAGGGCATCAAGAGTTCTGCCAAGATAAGTGAAATGCACCGAAGATCAGAAGCCAGCCTGCAGAACACCTCGAAGTGCTGCTTCTCGGCGAGCGCCTGGGAGCGGGAGCCGACCCAGAGGCGCTGCGGGTTCGTCTCCACGTGCAGCCGCAGCAGGCCCAGCGCTGCGAGCGCCACCGCCAGCGCGCACACCGCCAGCACCCTGACAGGCCGCTCGGCGCAGTACTGCCCCTGCCGCAGGATGGGATGAGACAATACTGGGTTGGCTGTTATTCGTTTTTGTCACCTTCAAAGGCAGCCGCAGTCGACAGGGGCGTTGCCACTCACCGCAAACAGCGCTCCCAAGTGCAAGTGGCCCACAACCTAGTCACGTTTTCTCATGAAGTGATGCAGCCAGCCGTCTGCACCTGCCGGCGGTACCAGGCGCTCAGGCGGGCCCGCGCCCATGGCTGCTGCACAGCTGCCGGCGCACTCGTCTCCTCGTCAGAAAACAAGCCGCCGCTGCCGCTGCCCTCCTCTTTGACCGCCCAGGGCGGCAGCAGCGACTCCATCAGCGCCCCGCTCTCCGAGACACCCATTGGCGCCCCAAACATGATGCTGCGGCCCTGCAGCCAAAGAGGACTGAGCGGTCACGCAGCGGACAGAAGAACATGCTCTTGCGATTGCATGTGGCTCAGTTGCGTGCGCTGTCTGCCTGCAGGAAACAACATCAACCCTGAACATGCTTTGGCGCTCGGACCATGCGCTCCATCAGATATCTTGCATCATGCGTCGCAACGCAGGCCGCACCTTTGGCGTGGCAAAGGCCCAGTACAGCGCCGCCATGGTCCACAGCCATATCGCAGCAAAGCCCAGGTCCGAGCATCGCAAGAACGGCAGCCCCAGCGCGCTGCATCCTGGCGGCTCCGGCTCTGGCAGCGGCGGCACCTGTCCACCGCGATGCAATCAAGTTGGGTGTCGTTTGCCGTAAGTGCTGCGATTGGACACACACCTGCAGCACATGCAGAACTGACAAGCAGACGGACCATGGCAGAATGGACATAGCCACTGCCCGCCAGAGCCAACTCACCGGGGTGCACCGCGGAGCGTCCGGGCAGTCGCCGCAGGAGCAGCGCTGCGCCGCGTCCCAGCAGGTGGGGATGCTGCTGTTTAGCGGCGCCATGCCGCTCGGCGTCCTGTCCTCCCCTGGGAAGTCCATCTGGAAGGGCGACCCGGTCTTGGGAAAGCGTTTGTCCTGCATGGCACGGCATCAACGAGATGATGAGCCGTCGCCGTTGAGTCACTGTTGAGCCGGAATTGAGCTACTGTTGCCCGGTCATAGTACTCGAACAACCGATCAGGTACCAAGAGTGGCAGCTCAGGAAGACATGTGTAGTCGTACCTTGACTAATCCCAAAAATGCAAACCACTCGCTGAAGTTACGGGCGCCTCCGCCCACAAATGTCATGGCTTTCTGGCTCATGATAGGATAAATTACATCCTGTACACACAAAGACAGATCTGACAGCAGTGTTGCTTGCTTGCACAGCTATGCCAAGACCTGTGCAGCATGCAAACACAGTGCCAAAGTTCCATTGTGGCATTGCTCCAGTTCAAGGCAGAACTTGCCTTGCAAGAGTTGTAGAAGTGCTCCCCAAAGGAGTCGCTGATGTAGTAGTCAACCTGCAAGTGCAGAAAACGCAGGCCAGTCATTGAGATTATCACTCCCAAGGCAACGTGCAAAGTAGCCGTCAGTCAAAGCAGTGGAGTTTCGCACCTCTGCCACTGCAGTTTCTTTTGTGTCTGCCGCCGCCTGCACGGCTGTCACGTTTGCAAACGTCGACTGGTCTGGCGAGCAGGTGAGCTCGCAGAAGAAGTGCTTGAAGTTGTGTGCGCATGCGGGGCAACCCACAAGGAATATGCTGCCAATCTGGATCTGCAGCGCACAAGCGTCTCGAGTCAGGCGCCTCCAGCTGCCGCAGCCCCTGCATGTCTCACGTTTTCAGAACAAGTAGATGCAAATGGATATTCTGATACAAGCAAGGCCACCTTTGTGAACAGATCGTGAATCTGGCGGTCATCGCAGCAGTAGCGGCCGGTCGCGCCGCCATTCTCAGCGGTCAGCTGCGGGCAGACCTCCTGAAGCGTGCGATACACATCGCCCGCCACCGGCTGCGCTCGTGTGTTGTTGGGCCGGTCCAGGGCGTCCTTGTCTGCCCTGTGGCCCGCGGTTCCATAGAGCGTGCAATACCCCTGCTCACGGCACCACTCGCACATCGTCCGCCGACTGGTTTGTGATCGTCTGGCGGTCGCACGGCAGTCATGCTGCATTCTCCTGTCATTTTGAATTGCAACAACCCCGTCTGCGGTGGTAGTTGCCCACCTGCTCACGCCGCTCCGTCCGCCAGCCTGCCGCCGCGTCACTGCATGACAGACCGTCCAGGCGTGTCAGGACTGCATCACATGTTGCACATTTCGTAATAATCAGACGATGAATATGGTTGGCCAGCATACAACGGCGCGAGGCAGCCGCTCACCTCCATTCGGCGTCCAGTTGGCTGCGCGCCGCCGGTACCTGTGGGAGTGTTACAAAGCAATCAGACACCAGCAAATATAGCTCAGATTGCAGTGAGTACTGTAACACAATGTGCAAGGCCCAGCCTGCTGCGCCTGCACAGGTGACAAGATGCTTTTCGTGTCGCAGTCTGTCCGAATTACCAGGAGCAGCAGCGCGAACGCTGCCAACAGTGACCGCATGCCGCACACTTTCCCACGTCAACACCTCCGCATGGTGCTCAAGGCCTCTGTGGCGAGCAATTATCTATTAATGTTGCTGCGCTCTGTGCTGAAGCCGCGCTGTCTGACAACGTCTGACGTCAGCATGCAGCTGCACGTGTGCCTTCGTTCTCGGGCACAGCACAGGCAGGTCCTGGATTGCACCACCTTGTACATCCCAGCAAGTTCAACTGTACTGAGGTAAATCACCGGAAACACCTCGGCAAGGTGGTGTTTGCGAGAAGAGGAGTTCACTCAAGCATCCAAGCATCCAAGCATGACCTCTGTGAAAAGTGAAAGCGGCAATGGCAGCGTCGCCGGAGATGCAGCGCATCCAGAGGCGACTCTCGCCGGATTCGAGAGCCTCGAACGCCTGCTCGAGGTGAGCTTGGCTGCTGCGCAGGCAAGGCATCCGGCGCTGCAAATCCTAGAAGCATTCCACATCGCTCTGCACCAGTGTAATGACATCATCGTGGTACTTGCAGCAATACGTGCCGCTGGAAAAGCTGGCAGAGGCGCGGCGGGTGCTGTACGGCCACAATGCGGGCGGCCTGGTGCGCCAGCTGGAGTTGCCGGAAGTGCTGTATGCCGCCGCGGCTGTGCAGAAGCTGGACCTGCAGGCCTACGGTTTCTCAGCGGCGAAGGAGCAGCTCCGGCCACCGCGCGTTGTGCGGACGGCGCTGGTGCAGAATGCCATCGTGGAGCCGACTACGGCGCCGTACGCCAAGCAGCTGCAGGCATGATGCGAATGCGTTGGATGATGCACGCACTTCAGAGCACCACATGCAGGGGTTCCTCGACGGAGTTTGGACATCCAAAGCCTCTGATGTGCAGCGGAGGTGGCCCTGCGCTCACTCCGGTGTTGCCGGCACTTTGCAGGCGCTACATGAACGCATCACAGATGTGATTGAGCTGGCGGCGAAGGCAAAGGTCAACGTGCTATGCCTGCAAGAGGCCTGGACAATGGTGGGTGCTCGCTGTTGCGTGAATCGCATGCCACATGGTGGTGTAATGCTACATTGCATTAGCAGTGGCGAATCCCTGTCCATGCAGCCACCCCTGGCCGACCTGTTTGTGCACGAATTTTTGACTTCTTTCATGCAGCCCTTTGCGTTCTGTACCAGAGAGCGGCAGTGGTGCGAATTCGCAGAGCCCGCTGAAACAGGCCCCTCGGCAGTGCTTATGCAGCGGCTCGCAAAGAAGCACAACATGGTGAGTCAGCTTTTGCGCGTATTAGTGCACAGCTTGCTGGGAGAGTTACTGATTGCGATCAGACACCAGATCCAAATTAAGCCCACAGGTCGGATTATGTGTCATATCGCAGGTCATTGTCAGCCCGATTTTGGAACGTGACGAGGCGCATGGAGATGTCATCTGGAACACGGCGGTGGTGTTTGGCAACCACGGCAACATCATCGGCATGCACCGGAAGGTGCTGCATAGTTGCTCCTCTGTGCTGGAGCACTGCATGCCTGTACCTCAAAACATCCGATGCTCTGCAGTGTGTTCTCGCATCATGCTTCTCACGACTATTGTAGATGAGACCTCATGCAGAACCACGTACCGCGGGTGGGGGACTTCAACGAGTCCACATACTACATGGAGGGCAACACCGGGCACCCGGTCTTTGAGACGGAGTTCGGTAAGATCGGGGTGAACATCTGCTACGGGCGACACCACCCACTCAACTGGATGGCCTTCGGCCTCAACGGCGCAGAGATCGTCTTCAACCCGTGAGACACTAAATGCGCTCCCAGAGAAGAGGTGTTGCTGCCCCTGCGAAAGATCCTGTCAATGCGTCATGCAGCACTGTGCGTAGAGCCCAGCAATGTTGCCCTGTGCATGGAGTATATCGGTACGCACACACGCACAAAATCCATTCTGACGCTTGTGAACAGGTCGGCGACAGTGGGCGAGCTCAGCGAGCCGATGTGGGGCCTGGAGGCGCGCAACGCTGCGATCGCCAACTCGTACTATGTGGGCGCCGTCAACCGCGTCGGCACGGAGACCTTCCCCAACGAGTTCACCTCCGGCGATGGCAAGCCCGCCCACAAGGTACCTCTTGCCAGCTGGCTCTGCTGAGCTCAAAGCGGGGTTTACAGTAAGGTTTTGAGACACCTGCAGTGCTCCTCTGTCACCTGCGACCCATCTGAAGTGGGCTGTTGCCTTTGATGATGGAGCAACTACTGTCCTGCAGTCGTTCGGCCACTTCTACGGGTCGAGCTACTTTGCAGCGCCTGACGCGAGCCGCACGCCGGCGCTGGCGCGGACGACAGACGGGCTGCTCGTCGCAGACCTCGACCTGAACCTGTGCAGGTGCGCTGCTGCTGTCGCGTTCCATCGCCACTGAAGCCTGCTACGTCAGATTCGCATGCATGCCAATTTGCCTGCCTGTTTTGTCCAGGCTGCGCTGTTATTTTTGTTGTACCTGGGCGTTGCTGCTCTCAGATGCACGCACCATGCTGGAAGACCACCGACTGCATGACTTGTGTGAAGTGGCATGAATTAACGGCATCGCTCGTATGTGCACAGGCAAGTGAAGGACAGCTGGGGCTTCCGGCTGACGGCGCGCTACGACATGTATGCCGAGCTGCTCAACGAATTCGTGCAGCCCGACTTCGAGCCACAGATCATCCGGGACCCGACGATCCCTTCATGAGGAAGCCGGAGTTTCATATGATGTTCCATCATGCACCTGTTCATCAATTTTGTAGCCCCTGTGTGTAGAAAGATTGAAACTGTCAAGGTGCTGCATATCCTTTGATGTTGTTGTGTAAATTCAGTGACGCTTGCAACTGTTTGTGTGACTAGCTAGAAGGTGAACAGACAAGGGAGCCCTTGCGGCCACTGAATGAATGATGTCCGAACCGCGTTCAGGCTTACATACATGTGAGGTCACAAAACAGTAACACTCTTGTTCAAGTCATCTGCCACGAGCACTGCACAACGACCTGCGCAGCTGATTCAGCACGGCTGCACCGACACCGACACGCTGCCCCCACTCGTTAGTCTGTCTGAAGCGGCGGCATGGCCCTGGATCGGCTCCAAAGCACCCCGACTGCCGCAGTGCCGCTTTCCTGCGATGCCGTCGCTGATGCGGGACTCTGCAGCCTCAGGTGCTCCATGTGCTGCTGCTGCGCCGCCACTGCTGACGAGCTGGTGGGCGAAGCCCTCCGAGCACGCGCCCGCATTGCTGCCGCCGCTGCTGAAGCCGTGCGCGGCGGCAGTGGTGTCCGGCTCCTCTCTGCAAAACACGCCGCCGTTGCTGAAGGCTGGGGCTGGCACCAACGGCAGGGCTGCGGCGGCGTCCGGCGGCAGCGCATGCGCCACACCCGGCGGCACCTCCACTGCGCCAAAGTGCTGCATCTCCGCGCCGCTGGGCCACTGCACGCCGGCCTGCAGGCTGACGTGCGCCGGCACGTTGGCGGCGGCGGCCGGCGCCGTGCTGGCGTACTGCAGCTCCGCGTTGCTGAGGCCCCGCACGCCGGCTTGCTCCACGACATAGTAGCGCTGGCCCTGCGGCAGGTAGGGGCTGTTGACGACGCGCATCTGGCGCAGCACGCCGCCGCCGCTGTGGGCCGTCTGGCAGCGCGCCAGGAAGATGCGCTGGTTGACGCAGTTGGCCCACGCCAGGCCCAGCGCCGGCAGCACCTCCCGCCCCGACGTCATCAAGTCCAGGCCCCCCGTCGCGCCCGCCTGCGGCAGCACACGTTTTGGTTTTCGATCAGCAATTTGTGTTCTGTGGAATCCCCATCTCCTCTTTCTGGCTTGAGCGACCCTGGCCTTTGCTGCAACTTTCTGTATGTGCCTCTCGACCGATTTGGCTTATGTGCCAACCGAGCTGAGCTTCGACGGGCTGCCAAGCATGGGCACGCCGCCAGGCACTACACCGTTGGCACAAGGAACGCCTTCTGAGATCGAGACTGCTCAGTAGGCCCACCTTCTTGGTGGGCAGGTCCGCGTCGAGGTCAAACACGTCCGTCACCTGGTTGGTGACCACCACCGCCAGGCTGTACGTGTGCGCATACGACCGCAGCAGCGCTGACACCTGCGCCGGGCAGGCAGCATCCCTTGCCGCATCTGTGTGCCTCGTCTCTGCTGAAGCGTCTGGACCCCCAGTATCAATTCGCTGTGTGCGAGCCTACCCGCCGGGGCTGCTTCAAACAGCATGCCAGGTGCATTGGGGAATGGGAACAGAGTGGTGAAGCTCCGGCAAATCCAGTGCCTGTTTTCTTGTGGAATGGAAACAGAATTGTGAAGCTTCGGGAAATCCGGTGCCAATGACAACCCTCACCTGGAAGAACATATCGCTGCGGGCAGCATACTGGCGCACGCCGGCGTTGTCGCCCACATCCCGGAACACATTGGCGACTGAGTCAACGATCAGCAGGCGGACCCGCTTCCCGCCAACAGGCTCTGCCAGCAGCGGCTGCGCCTGCGGTCACGCAGGCCAACTCAGCATTTCCATTTGCGATGCAAGGTCTTGCGTACCAAAATGAAGGCTCAACTGCCCTGTGCTGCATCGGCAGTGGCGCTATGTCCTTCACTTCGAGGCAAACCAACTGGTGTATGTGTCGTAGTTGGCAATCAGAGAGTGGCACAAGCACCTGGTGCAGCACGTCCAGCAGGTGGCGGCCGGTGTGCACGTCCTGCCGGACGATGATGCGCTGCAGCACCTCCGGGTCCCTGCGGCCAGGCACTGCAGCACTGGGCCAAGAACGTGCGAGGCTTCCTTGTCCGTATCTTGGAACAAGCAACACGTGAAACAAGTAACATCAATCGGAAACCGGCTGCACACTTGGAGTGCACACCCACATGCTCACCCGCCCCACCCGCGGGCGTCCACCAGCTGCTGCAGGCGGGACAGCGGCGCATTCCCCTCTGTGTAGATGTACCTGCGCCATTGCGGAGGTGTTCACCCTTACAGCTGGAGCGCGGAGTGACAGGCCGTCCTGACCCCATGATCACGAAAGGTCCTGATCAAGGGCGACAGGTGCGAATGCAAAGTGCATGAGAATGGCTCACAGCGCGCTGCCGTCGAAGCCGCCCTCGCGCAGCGGCAGCTGCGCGTTGAGCAGCAGCTGCAGGCATGTCTGCGTCTTGGCTGCTGCTGCCTCGCCTGCAGTTTGAAAGGAACGCCCTTGGAAAGGTTGTTTGCAGTGGTCGCATCGTCCTGCACGCGCCAGTGGGACACAAATTCAAGCATGCAAGCTGTAATGCTGCGTTGAAGGAGTAGATCTGTCAAAACCGCGCCTGCGAGCTCGGTAATGAGCCCTGTCGGGATGCCGCCCCGCAGCAGCCGGTCGAGGACGGGACAGCCGAGGGTGAGCTTCTGTCGACAGCCTTGCGGCACTTGCAGACGCCTGACTTGCGGCCTCTTCCCGGCTTTCCATGGGTCCCTGCCGTTCCTGTCCTGGTACCTTCGCCAGCCTCCTTGCATCTGCCAGCGGCGCAACGCCGCACGGCGCCACGCCCAGTGCTTGGTCGTGCAGGCAAAGCCGCAAGCCGCAGTCAATGGATACTGTATTGCAAAGCTCGACTTCTGCATATACACCCCAACCTAACGCACGCCTGGCAGCGCAACCTTGCTGAAGACAGCGCCATCTGGGTTCAAAATTCAAGTGGCCTTATTGCTTGTGCACCTGTACCGGTCAACTGATGGTCAGCAGATCGGCAGCTCTGTTTGGAGTCGGCTGCAATGCAGTGGCGCAGCGTGCACAGCATTGATGATGATCAAATGCATGCTCTTGGTGCATGATCAGCAAGAATCGGAGCTCATTCCTCATTGTCAATCTCAGGTGCATTCCGCAGATCGTGCAGCCTCAACATGAACGTCACGATGCTCGCCACGTGTCCGCTGTCAGGCTTGCAACAGCCGGTCGAGTGCACCTGCAGGTTGCGATGGACCCCGGCTTTCAGCTCTCGCGCAGCACCTGGTGAGGCTTAGGCAACTGTCTGCGCCATACGGCAGTGATTGCCGCTTGGTCTGCCACCGCTGCGTGGTCCCTCTGAGCCCATATGCTGAACATGTGCGGCATGCGCGTTGCTCGGCAGGCACGCAGACAGTCCACAGTACCAGCCACGGCCAGGCGTGGCTGAGGCAACAGTCGAACGGTAAGATGCTGACTTGTTCATGGACGCGTGCAAGGCGCTGCATGACTGAAAGGAGGCGAGGGCGGCGACATGATGGTGCCGTCAACTTGTGCGCGCAGGGTGTCGGGCCGGGAGGCAGCGGCAACGCGCTTCAGCGACAGAGCAGGACCAGCAGGCCTCGCCGGCAGATGAGACACCTGAACAGAACTCGACCTACGGCGAGGCAGATTTTCTCCTCAGGCTAGCCGCCGTGTCCTTTGCAGGTAAGGCGCTGGTCATCAGGCAGCATGAACACTGCAATGCATGTCTGCTTACCCCGTTTGTGGTGTGCATGACCCTCAAGCCGAATGGTGACATACCACGCTGCCTCGATGCAGGCGCAGCAGTAGTCAAGTATGGAGAGCTGCTCCTTGGCAACATCCCGTTTTCCCATGACCTTCGCCTGGCGCTGGTCATGATATTCGGCCCGTGCATCGTGTATTCATTGATGCTGGCCAACCGATCAAAGTCTTGAACGGCCCTGGTCAATGGGAATGAGTGCGCCCATGTGGCGGGCAAGGAGCATGGCGGTGCATGCTTCGCCTTTGGAATTTGGCATTCGTTTCCGGACTAGAGGTTTACAGAGCTCTACATGCAAGTGGGTGGTATGTTCAGAACGCCGCTTGGTCAGGAGCTCTTTGAGCATGGACAAAAGCTGCTATTCGTCCCTCTTCATGCTAATTGGCCACCGACAGCCAGCTGCAGGCGTTCATGACGCTTTATGCATGCACTGCATTATGGCTCCAAATCTGGCATGGAAGGCAATCCCACCTGCTTGACCATGCTGGTGTGGGTTTTGGTTTTATTTGCAGGCTGTGGTTTGATTTTTGTGGTGTAGTTCAGCTTTTCTTGGCATTGGCCCTACGGACTGATCGCTTGTGCTTTTGTGGTGCGCGCTCCCGCGGGCCCGCGGGCTCCTGACAAGCACCTGTGCGGTTCGCTGAGGTTATGGGGGCTCGCCCCCCCTTTGTGTGTGGTCCTGGGGCGGCTCCACCCCACCCATTTTCTCAAGGGACCACACGCCCTCGCCGCACAGGTGGGCTGCAGCCGGGTGCTGGCCCGGCCCGCCGCTTGCCTCGCGGCACCGGCGGCGCTCGCTGTCAGTGATGTCCTGCCGCCCCGCCGAGCACCGCTGCCCGTGACGCATATTGCCCCTTGCGCATACAGCGATTCAGCTTGGGTCCGGACCCCTGGCCATTGGGCTGGACAACGCCGCAGCATTACCGCCGTTTGCCGCCTTCCCTCGCCTTTTCAGCCTTATAGCTGCCCCTACTAGTGTTCATGCATCGATGAGCCTGGGATGTAATGTCGAGAAAAACAAATGCTTGACCATGAACCCGCGAGCCTCTCACAAGCAATCTGGGAGATATGGTTGGCTTGTCCAAGGCTGATTCGCAACCTTTCTTCAGCTACCAATTGGCTCCGCGAATGTAGTAATGTGGTGCAGAGGGCGTGCCCTGAATACGCGGCTGTGAATGCATGTTATTGAGTCGGAACACATACATCGAAAGCTGCAGAAGCAAAGCGAGCTGGTGAAGCTGAAATTCGTCCATCCTCAACTCGAATGCTCACTTCCGGTTTACGCTTCCTCCCGACGAGACTGTCGACTCCCGCAGCGAACCTTTCGTGCAGGTCTTTCTTGCGTTGTTCAGCAGATTCTAGGCCGCCTGGTCATTTGGAACTGAGCAGAGCGGTGCTGTTTTATCAATCTCACGAACGCAGCAGTCTTGCCCGGTACACCACTTGTCGCCGAGCCACAGGCGTGTTTCAGCCTGTCAATGCTGTTTCAAGGTTCACTGAACATATTTGCGCTTGACATACGGGCAGAGAGGGCTGCTGTTTTGTCTGGAAACCTTATCAAAGTTTTTATGCGCTCGCAGGTCCCACGGGAACAGCAACTACCGCGACCATGGTCGCAGCCACCGACGCCTCCAGCAGCCCGGATTGGGCGCTAAGGGCAGCGTCGGACGTGCTCAAGCGTCAGAAGGGTCTTGGCAGCAAGGGGCCAGTGCGTGATGCCATCGCAGCGCGCCTGTCTGGCGGCGACAAGGGAGCCGCCGCGCCTGCCGAGGACCAGCTGCTTGTAAGGGGAGCAGCGATCGCGGAGAATAGGCTGAACATAGGCTGTACTTGACAGTGCAAAGACCTCGTGTCGAAGGCACATGAGCGTTCACCTGAACGATCGCCGCACCTTGTCAACAGCAGTCACACATCCATGTACTCCGAATCTGCTCAGCGCATGCACGATTCCTGCAGGCGCAGACGGCGGATGCCGAGGCGCTGCTGGAGGTGTTCACCAGCCGCCGCTTCAGTGCTGCGTCCCTCGAGCACATGGTGGCCAACGAGCCGCAGATCTTGAGGCGCCTGGAGCCTGACGGCGCGGCGGAGGTCTTGGACGTCTTGGCGAAGGCCTGTTTCCTGCCCAACCGGGTGAGTAGGAAAGTTAACACCTGCGGTGGTATGCACTGTTCGTCATGCATACCTGGATAATGGCACCAGAGCACAGAACCCGACTCTGTCTGCCTCACCACAGACTCTGCTCCGAAATGCACAGGTGGTGACGCTAATCGAGGCGACGCCGCGGATCCTCACGGACATCTCCGCGGCGGACCTGAGGAAGCGCATCTCGCACATGAAGAGCGAAACGAGCCCCATGGGGAGTCAGCTCGCTGCGATGTGGGAGAAGGACCCGCAGGTGGCTGCCCTGCGTTTGCATCTTCTGCTGTGGCACAGCGTCAAATGCAGAACACTCCACCATCGATCCACATTTGCCCTGCTGCACATCTATCTGCGCATTGACAACAGAGGCCGAGAGATGCGTGCATGATGTTGTGCCACGTGTGTGCGATTGCAGACGCTCTGGATGGACACCGCCGCTATCGACGACCGCCTGGACTGGCTGAAGCAGCTGGGCGTGAAGGGGGACCGCGTGCGCTTTGTCTACGCTCGCCTGCCGGCAGTGTTCACCACCAACAAGGAACACTTCCAGCCGCAGCTGGAGTACCTTGAAGGTGAAGAACTCTTGGTCCTAAGTCTGATAGCGGCAGCGGGTCAAGGTTTTGGCAGTCCATGCATGGGCGCATGTATATTTGCACACCCACAACCATGATGCAGTACATCACAAAAAAACCGACCGACAATATCTATTCGGGGATTTCTTCGTCTGCAGGCCTTGACCTGAACGTCGGCGAGTTGCTGACGAAGAGGCCGCACTACCTGGAGTGGAGCACCGACCGGCTGAAGAAACAGGAGCCGAAATTGAAGGCCGAATTCAGGCGGCGCGGTTCCAAGAAGGCGGACACAACAGATGACGAGAGCGACTGATTTGCTGCGACTGCCATTGCATGTAAATGCTGCGCAGCCAGGCATGACTTCGCCGCCGCCGCCGGCGGGAGGTGGCGCATTAATACAACGAGAGTTCGTGATGAGCAGGATGATGAATTTGGTTTCAGCAGCTTGCATGATACAGTCAGAAGCATGTGTTGCAACAACTCGTAGTCGCGGCAGCCTGACCGTACAAAGCTTGGCCAGTTGCCAAGAGCTGACAGATTGGAAACGAACATTCAACTGGGTGATGCAGACCGAGGTGAGCGTGGCCGGCATGGTCAACATGCTCGGGACTCCTCCGGGACATCAGCCTCTGAATGCGGCGCAGCTGCTACTGGGAACGAATCAGCGGGGGCAGAGCAGGTTATTCTACAGGTGTGATGTATATGCCCGTCTTGCTGTCGTGAGCTCTTGGCCAGTGTCTCGAAGTTTCAAACTCGAAATGTCAACCGGTGCGCGTCCTGCAACGATAACCCCAAGCCACAGCGGCAAATGCACACAGTCACTCTGGGACACTACCTATCCTGTTGTTCCAAGGTCCTGCCAAGTGCAACCCTCCCAATCCTGTGGCTAGTCCACCTCACTCGTCAGTGTCGGCCACAGCTGCTGAGCGACTGACGATTCGCCGTCAAGAGACGGTTCACGACGCCCGCTCTCGATCTCCTCACTTGATGTACTGCGCCACCCAGCGGAAACCATCGCCATAGCCCATGCGGCGCACCTGCCATATGCGTTGTACATTGATCAACCACTGAGTCCAGGCAACTTACAGCTGGGGCGACTAATGTGAATTTGAAATGAAGTACAGAGCGGTACAAGCGGCAAGAGAGCTCGTCCCACAGCTCGGCGTGAAGATAGGATTTGCGGTGCGGGGATGCGCACCACGCTGCACATGAAGACCTCGATGGGGCGGATGTTGGTGTCCTTCATGTCGACCTTGCCCTTGCCGGTGGTGTAGCTGGACAGGCCCAGCGCATAGCGCAGCTCGTCCTCCGAGGCGGCCTGCGCAAAATGTGATAGGATGGGGGAATCAGGGTCCAGGCTCTCAGAATGATGGCTGCCGTTCAGCAATGACCGGGCTTTGTGCGCTTGCAGAGCCTTCGTGAGTTGTACCACCTCAACGCAGGAGACATCCTGTAACAAAGCAGCCTGTTTTGTTGAGGCACACAGCTGCAGCAGGGGCAAGGCCCGGCGAGGCACACCTGGGGGATGTCGATCTTGTTGCCCAGCACCAGGAAGGGCACTTCTGCGAGCGCGTCGTCCGACAGCAGCGAGTCCAGCTCCTTCTTGGACTCTGCAAAGCGCTCCCTGTCCACCGCGTCCACCAGGAACACAATGGCATCCACCTGCAAGCCACACGTTTCAGCGAGGGCTCGCCAGGGGCACACAACTGTCATGCCGCTTACATGGCACATCCGCAGCTACCGCAAAGCTGGCAAACGCCCGCTACATCCAGCTCAGAATGAATAAGGCCGACGTCAATCTGTCCACACGCCATTGCAGACAGCCAAGCGGTGCACAGTAGATCCCTTCTCCAATTTTCAGGGGAGTCTCCAGGTGATGTGACAAGAGCGCAGATGATGACGAACCTTTGCGTAGTAGTCCTTCCACACCCTCCTGGCGATCTCGTGGCCGCCCAGGTCGAAGGCCTTGAAGTTGATGCCGCCCATCTGCAGCTCCTCCGACGTTGGGTACTGCGTCGGCTGGTGCTGCGCCAGGCGCTCATCCTTGAGCATGTGCATCAGCGTCGTCTTGCCCGCATTATCGAGCCCCTGCAGCAGGTTGTCTCTCAGATTTCAGCGCGTGTTCAGCGCATGGAGGCCCACGAGCAGCCTAATGAATATACAGGCGGCAGGCACTGTAGTGATCACTGAGCAGTCGTGCTGGTGCTTCCAGCCACAGCCAAAGGCATGGTGTGCCATGACAACCCCCATCACAACTCACCAGGAAGAGGACTGCAATACAGCACGAGCCATGAGGTCAGTGCTATGTCACCCCTTTGAACGTGGAGTATGTTGAGCCATATGATCATCAGGAGCCAGCAGGGAGGACAATGCAGGTGACTTACTCTTTCCAGACTTCTGTGCGAGCCCTAGGGAATTGAGCAAGCCCCACACCCTGCGCGCACACACATCGCAGTTGAGCTGTGCGTGTAGAAGAGCTATGCACACGCCTGTGGAAAGCGCCTGGGAATGTACGAAAACGAACTATGCAGCTGCTAGCCCGGCACATCATCCCTGAAACTGTTGCAGGGTCACAGGCCCCGCGGCCCGCACTTGCAAGTATAAGCTACACTGACGTGCCTAGCTGCCTTATTAAACCATGGAACCGTTTGATAGCTGTTCTGACCTGCTCCCGGGGGACGGGGCTGTGCATCTGAACGATGTGGGGCCATGCAAGCGCCATGGACCGCGAGCAAAGATTGCCTAGCGAGATGGGCTGACATCGGCAGCACGCCAGGAGCAGCACGCTGACTGCTAAGTTTCAGACATGTAAACGCAGCGGAGCATTGGCAGACGGCCGTCGAGGCCCAGCATCGAGGTCGATGGAACGGCTGTGGATGGATCCCGGTGTGCCAGCCTAGGCGTGCTATTCACTGACAACAACGGTATCAGAGATGCGCACCAGTTGATGAGGAACATGCTGCCGAAGCACTACGTGACTGTGAAGACGACTAGCGGGTGCTACGAGATTCCCGAACCTGATGACAACTTGCAAGCACTCGGCAGGCGCACGCGCGAAAGAGCAAGCGTCGAGCTCTCGCAGCTGAGAGTGACGCTGCAAAGCAACCGGACAGATGGACAAGGCAACCTCGCGTGAAAAGACCTGACCGAACGCCTTGGCATAGCCACAAAGCCCTGCCCACTTCACGCGAGCACAGTACTTTGGTAGGTCATGCCACAACATGCTTTTACACACTCCTGTTGCTTACACAGCCGCAGCTGAATTCAGAACTAATCGACAATTGAGCGCTGGCCGGACGTTACAGCTTCATCCGACGTCGCCTGACCTGCTGAGCTTCCGCCGCTGACACCTGCCGCGGAACACAACGCCTGGGTTTACAGGCTCGCGGACTACCTGGCAGCCATGCAGCCATCCATCATCTCGCCCCATAAGCAGCATAACCCGCAGCTGTGGACCACGGCGTGCTCGACGCTGCTCCTCGTGTAAGTTGAATGCACCCGCGCCTGGACGCATGCATTTTTGGTGTCGCCAGCATTCCCTTCTTGAACTTACCTATCGTAACGACTGAATGCTGCTGCATCAGGACGATCATCTTCGGGGCGCTGTTGCAGCTGGTGCACCATTGGAAGGAGATCATCCATGTGCACCCAGGCATCATGCAGGCGATGCCGCTGTTCGGGGTGTGGCGCCCTGGCCTTTCTTGATTCTTTCTGTGCTTGCCTCACCTGCTTTGGTATGTGTCCGTTGACACTGCACGATCTTCCCTCAGAAACCCCCTCACAACACCGACCCCTCAATGCTGCCTCGCGCAGATGCTGACAGTGGCCGCCATCATGCCGCTGGGCGTCCAGCTCGTGTACCTGCGGGAGTTTGCCCACTTGAATCCACTGATTCCGACGCAGTACTTCAGGCTATGTAAGCAGATTTACAGGGCCTTCTCGCAGAACGAGGGCAAGGTACGATGGGCTCAAGGGACGCGCTTGAGCTGTTTGCTGATGCCATCGGATGTCGATATGCGGCTCTAAGCTTAATTTGTTGCTGTGCGTGTGCAGATCACGGAGAAGGATCTTTGACCATATGCGGCAACCAGCTGTTTGAGTGATTGGTGGATCTGGCATACTGCGCGAACGCGCCAAGCGAGCCACAGGTGCAGTGGTTGGCGCTGGCGCAGCTACTGCTACACAACTGGCGCGGCTCTGATGATTGACTTTGCATCCTGAGAGCGGCTCTGTCATGCTGCAATCTGTGGTGTTCTTCGTGTGCAGACTGTGCGCTGTGCCATAAAGAAGACGAGTCAAAGGTGGATAGTTTTGTGTCATATTTGCTGCATGAGGATTCGCACTGTTTTTGGGGTTTCTTCCTCTTACGACACGCGAATGTAGATGCCTGTTCAAAATTCCATTCATGTGACTTCAACTGCCTCATTCCCGCTTTGTCTGTGGCCGTCTCCTGGCCTTGATAATTGTGCTGCTCAGCAGGCCGCTGAACACCATGCCCACAGCCACCCACTGCTGCACCGCCAGCGGGTTGCCCAGCCACAGCACGGACAGCAGGATGTTGAAGAACTTGCGCGTGGTCGTCACGATTGTTGTCACCAGCGACCCGAAACGCCGGATTGTGAAGAATATGAACAGCTGCCCCATGGCGCCGCACAGGCAGAACAGCAGCAGGAAAAGGCCCGCCTCTCGATGCAGCACGCAGAAGCGCAGCATGTCTAGCCCAGTAGTAGTGACGCCAAACAGGTACACGGCATAATACAGCCCGCACCAGAAGTTCATCCAGCACATGGTGTGCAGCGCCGTGGTGGCGGGGTACTTGCGGTGGATCTCGTCCTGCGCGGCGTTGGTGTAGCCGTCAAATGTCAGGTTGATTAGGCATAGCGCATAGCCCAGCGGCGCGTTGGGCGCTGCCAGCTTCTGCGCGACCTTGCCGGAGCCCTGCGCCGCGAAGAGCGAGATGCCGCCGGCGATGAGGCCCGCGCACAGGTACTCCGCCAGGCTGTACCGCTTGCCGCCCACCAGCGTGCCCATGACCATGACCGGGATCATCTTGCACGACTTAGCCAGCACCTGCGCGGCGGCGGCGTTGTTCTAATCAGCACTTCCATTGAGATGACGGCAGCATGTTGTGACCTGTGCCTGACTCGAGATGCATCATATAGCAATTGCTGCAGTGCAAGTCGCTGCTGTGGCGTGCGTGACAGCACACACCTGGGCCGGGTAGCTGATGTTTTTCAGCGCTTCAAAGCCGCACGCGGGCCCGATGGAGTTGGTGACGCCCGGCTTCCAGTACGCCCACACCGGCGGCATGCCTCGCCTGCCTTCCTTGCTGCCGCCGCCCGCCAGGAGCAACAGTAGCCCCGCCCACAGGAAGCATGCCAGGCTCTGCACCCCGTTCAGCGCCTTCAGGTACGGAAACTGCTCCTGGTCCACGCCGAATCGCTTCGTTGACAGCGCCTCCTGCACGACGCCCTGTTCATGGAGCAGTGGCGACACTCAGCGCCACGCTCTCGGAGAAGCTAGGGTCATAGGTGGTTATCATGCACTGAAACAACGCATCAGCATCATGGGCGATTACCTGTGTGAGGTACGCTGCATAGATGCCGCCTGCTGCAAGCAGCAGCAGACTTGCGGTTTGCACGAAGCTGCTCATTATCGCCCCCTAGTCGAACAACTCAGAACTTTTTTAGGCTGACAATCAGCTGAGTCGAAACGCTCGTTCTGATCTGATCATCAGCACGCCAGACGTTAGTGACCCGAATGTCAGCGTCATAGACCGCCACCACGGATATGCTACCTACGCAGTGTGGTACGACTGTACTACTTGGCGAGAATTGCTTGCAATTGACGCGCTATGATAGACAGCATTGCGTTTGTGTACTGGGGGCATAAGCATTTGCCGCCGTCATTTTCAAGGCAGATGAGCGGCGGGTTCGAGCCCTGCCTGCGGGCATTACAGGTTGTCTGCACAGGTGGATGGCTGTGCGTGGTGTCGCTCCTGTACCAGACTGGCACGGGCATGAACTCCTTCACAAATTGCGCCGGACTGTCCTGGCCAGTGTCAGAATCGCTATCGGAGAATGTGGGTTCAGTGAGCGCAACTGAGGTGCACAGCAACACGAGAGGAGACTGCTTGGGCAGCGTTCACCTTGGAATGTTGCAGGCCATCACAGCACAGCTGAGCATATATAAACCGAGTTTTCCGCTAGCAGCAGACTCCATGTCCAACAGCAGCAGGTGTATTTTGAAGCTGTTCCTGTCGAGGACGTAATCGTATCACTGCATCAGGCTTATCCTGATGCCAGAACCCTTGGGGCTGCACATATTTCAGTAGCGGTCCTGGGGAGGTCCGCCGAAGCCGCCGCCGCCGCCGCCTTGGTCTGTGCACCAGAAGACGACAGTTTCAGTTGCAATCAGAACATGCCGAATAAATACCTGCCACAGTTGCAAGTTTCATAGGCAGAGATGAGGACGACATTCAGCTCACAACAACTGCCAATGACTCACAGTCACCTCCGGCGTCCTGGTACCCGCCACCGCCGCTGCCGCCAAAGTCTGCAGGACAGAAGCGTCCAGACGTCAACAGATCGAAGCGGTGCAGCTATCTGGTCAGGTCTTGTTGCAAACATGCGCTACAAGTCGCTAGAAGTTGCAGCCCCCACCTCCGCCAAAGCCGCCGCCGCCACCGCCAAAGCCACCGCCACCGCGGCCGCCACCGCCGCGGCCGCCGCCGCCGCCGCGGCCACCACGGTCCTGCGCATTGCATGAGCAAGTGATATGGTATATGAATGGCCTGTCTCGCATGCCAGATGTCTGTGTTGAGCAACAAGTATGGCTGCCCATGCACACGTTGCTGAAGTGAACTGATCAGCTGCGCCTCTTACCTGGTAGCCACCACCGCCGCCATATCCTCCACCGCCAAACCTGCACAGGGAAGGGCGTCCCTCAGGGAGCGACAGTGAATTGGCACGATGTGGCAGCCAGAGCACGACAGCCTTCTGAAGCAGCCCGGGGGGAGAAGGCGGCCTGAGCAGGCCGCCGTACCCTTGCTGCTGCCCGTTGTATCCGCTGCCCTGATTGTAGCCGCCCTGGCCCTGGCCCCCGCCGCCGTAGCCGCCGTCCCCATACTGCTCATAGCCGCCTCTCCCCCGGCCACCGCCGCTGCCGCGGCCTTGGTAGCTGCGCAGTTTCCCCACTTCCACATCATTGCCAATCCACGGAACGCCTCAACAGGCCAGGCAGGCAGGGGCTGTGAGCAGCGGCCATTGCTGGCATGCAAACGGGGCCCACCCGCCACCGCCGCCACCGCCACGGCCGCCCTGCTGGCCGCCAAAGCCGCCACCACCGCCGCCACCGTAATTATCGTAGCCGCCCTGGTCGCCGCCCGGCGGCCCGCCATACTGGCCGCCGCCGCCCTGCTTCAGCACAGTGCAACAGATTTGGCAAGTGTGGCCATGCCGCAGGCCCAGACGATCAACCCCAAGCTGAAGATCGTCAAGAATGATCCACGTTCGGCAGTGCGGCTTACAGCCGCGCTTTCCAGGGCCGGCAAGAGCGCATTCCTGGATGCATAGTCAGCCATCTGCACTACCAGGCAAAGCCGCACCTGCTGCTGCTGTTCCAGGGCGGCACGCCGCTCGCTGGGCCGCTGGATCTCGCCCCTGGCGGCTGCCTCCAGTGTCAGCTTCTGCGAGCACAGGAAATCAGCAAGAACATCAGACACCAATTGCCGGTACCGCAACGCAGATATTTTCAGATACTTCCGCAGCGGCCCGCCATCGGCCGCATGCAGACGCAGGAAGCACAGGGAGCGACTCACCCTGACGCTGTCCATCAGGGCGTCGAGCTTCTCCTGGCCCGCCTTGAGCTCCTCCTCAAGCGTGGCCTTCTTCTCGTCATCCTCCTCGAGCGAGATGCCCTCCTTCAGCTCCGAGATGCTGGCCTCGATGCCCTCCTTCTCCTGTGCCTGCTCCGACGTCAGCCGTAGCTGCGGCAACAAGCGAAAGTCACACGTCAGGCTGCTGCGCTGCTGGTGTTCTGCACGGGGCAAAGGCGCTACAGCAGTTGCCGAGCGGCTGCGCGGCAGAGCACAGACTGCAGCGCACCTTCAGCTTCTCCTTGTTGACCTCGTCCTGCAAGATCTCGCTCTCAGTCTTGCCGCTCCTAGTGGCGAGCACTGCCTCGCGCGGCTTGGCGGCGCCGAAGGGGTTCTGTCAGCAGGCCAGCATCCGTGTGATCAACAGCAGATTGGAGCTTTGGCGAAGACGTGCCGGATGCAGGTGCAGCATGTTTTCGTGATCTCCAAATGGGATACAGCAGCTCCAGCCGGACTTGCCATGCTCACTGATGCATCAAGACTCGAGCGAAGCCTCCGTGACTGACAAAAGACTGCAAGCCCAAGCTGGGGGCGCTGAACGACACGCAGGCAGCGTCGATCACGCATCAGGCACTACATATGTCATCTCAGTTTCATGTTTGCTCACCGAGCGACCGCTGTTTGCACGGTCGATTTCGGCTGCCTTGACTGCGCTCTCATCGCGAGGCTTCAGGTTCAAGCGCTTCCTCTCCCTCGGTGGGCTCGACATTTTCAACGCTGATCTGCTTTTTCTTGCTGGACTGAATGATTTTCGTTGCGGTTGGGCATGTTCTGCCGCTGTACAGGCCTGCCCGACTTGCCATGCTGCAGCGGACTCACTGCACGCAGTCGTGTGGATTCCCTTGCCAAGCTTCAATTGTCTCTTTTTCAAAGTTGAACATGCAGCCAATGTTTTCGTGCTGCACCGTGTGGCAGAGTGGTAACAACAACTTGCTAAGTGATGAGTTCATCATCCTCTGTGTGTTGCAGCAGGCTCGCAGCGCCAGCCTAATGAGCACAGCCTTCTGACCAGCTTGGCATCCCACGTGCAAGTCGCTCCCTCGATCGCTGACGCGTGCACTGTAAAATTTGACAGGACACAGCGCCCCTGCCTTGTGAGATATGGACGACTTGGACGATCTGCTCGAGGACGAGTTTGAGCTCTTTGGTGCGCTGTCGCTGCGGCGGGTCGCGCCGAGGATGGTGCTTGCTGCCTGGGCTCAAATGAGCTCACGCCTGAAGCGTTACATCGGATTCAACGCTGTCTCTATGCCTGAATCTGACGGAGGCACATGTGTCGTGTTCGCAGGCGCGCCGGCGCCGCCGCAGGCCAAGCGGCCGCTGACAGAGATCCAGCCACACCAGAGCCTGCAGGCGTACAGCAACTCAGGTGGCCTGCTGCTGCATCATAAGGATCAGTTACTTAGAGTTTAAATCAACACCATGTGCTCGAGATAAAGTTCAGACCCTGCGCCTGACAGTTGAGGCTTTGTAACATTGCGCACAGGACCGCTGGCCAAGAGGCTGAAGCCGCAGCCAGGCGCAGACACAGCTCGGCAACACGGCAGCAGCGTCGCAGCAGCCAGCCATTCGGCGGGGCCGCAGGCCGCTCCAGCACGACAGAGCCGTGATGACGGCAGCGGCGCCCAGCCGCGCCTCGGTCATGTCGGAGCAGCGGCGGCGGCAACGTGCCAGCCAGCCCGGCAGCAGGCTGAGGACGACATCGACGACGACGAGTTTCTGCAGGCCATGGCGGAGCAGTTCGAGGCAGAGGATGGCGCGCCAGCAGCGCCGGCAGCTGCGGCACCTGCTCGACCGGCAGCGAGCTGCGGGGCGGCGGGCGCAGCAGCTGCGGCAGGACCCTCAGTCCAGCTGCGCGACAGCCAGGAGGACGACATGGACGCGCTGCTGCAGGACGCGTACGCCGACGAGCCGGGCGGCGGGCGGGGGCAACCCGCCGACCTCCGGCGCGCCGCGGCCGCTGAGGCGGCGGAGGCCGCTGCCATCGCCGCGGCGCTGGAGGCGTCTGCCGCCGAGGCCGCCGCGGCGGCCGCGTACACGCCGCCGGCCTTCGACGCGCACACCCTGGACGGCGAGGTCATGCCCGTGACGCTGGACACCGGGCTGCGGGCATACTGCCGCATGCTGGAGGCGCCCGCCGCGGCGGAGCGGCCCGCGGCGGCGAGCGCTGCCGCCGCCGGCTGTCAAAGCCTGCTGTCAAAGCCCATCGCGCAGCTCATGCGGCAGGTGGACGACGAGGCGTTCGCAAAGGCGTTGGCGCGCTCCACCGCCGAGCATTGCGATGCCGAGGAGACTGGTGTTGCATCATGCAGGCCCTCCCTGTCTGCGCAAGATTCTGTGTGTTCCGATTTCGCAGGATGATGCGTGCTGTTGCGCCTTTGCAGACTTCTGTTTCCTGCCGCACGCGCCTCACTGAGCAACAGACTACCGACTCCTCTTCAGCCGCATGCAGCACTGTGCCCCATAGGGCTGCACCTGCTGGCCCTCTGATCCGGTTGCAATGCATGCGCACTGCGCAGGGGCGGTGCCGCAGGCCCCATGGGTGGACAAGTACCGACCGCGCACCTTCCTGGACCTGCTCAGCGAGGAGCAGACCAACCGCAGCGTGGTGCGCTGGCTGCGCTCCTGGGACGCCTCCGTGTTTGGGCGCTCCGGCAAGGGCGCCGACGCACGCCCGGAGCACCGCATCCTGCTCATGTCCGGCCCGCCAGGTGACGCCTCGTCCTGGCTGCTGACAGCGCTCTCACCACGGTTCCCTGTGTAGTGACGAGGCAGGGGTTCACCTGATGACATTGCTATCTCCCTGTCCCTCTAATTAATTCATTTGGCAGTCGGTCAGTGTTTGCGCTCCACCAAGCACATCATGCAAAATCTTCACACACAGCCATTGCAGCGTGATGCAATGCACGATCCACTGTGCAGGCCTGGGCAAGACGACGCTGGCCCATGTGGCGGCGCGGCACTGCGGCTACCAGCCGTACGAGATCAACGCCAGCGACGACCGCACGGCGGCGTCGCTGGTGGCGCGCATCCAGGCGCGCAATTGCATGTAGCTTTGGTTTGTTCATCTAGCGCTGTTGTTGGCTGCGTTCTATTTGTTGCATAGCTCATACTGGAGCCCCTGCTCTGGGCATGATGTGATGCCTTCTCTCCTTTTCCCCAGGATGCCGCCCAGATGCAGTCCGTGATGGGCTCCCGCCGCCCCAACTGCATCATCGTCGACGAGATCGATGGCACCGCCGGTGCGCCCGGCCTGCTGCCTATCCGCTTGCTGCGAAAACCACAGTCGCACGAATTTGGCTACCTTCTGAACTTGCCTCGCTGCGACTTGTCAGCCATGCGGCTGGTGGTGACCTCGTCGAAGACCACCGTGCAGTGCTCTAGATGTGACCGTACCTCAACTCCTGCTACAGGCGGCAACGACTCGAAGAGCGCCGTCCAGGCGCTGCTCAAGCTGGTGTACGGCGGCGCAGGTGGACTGCCGCGTGAACCTGTCATATGCCGACAGCTGCTGCGCGGCATTGTGACACCTCATGGCCATTGATGATGACTTCAAATCTGTCAGCGTGGTGCAATCAGCTGTCAGCAGTCTTTTCAAGCTGTTGAGAGTGATTGGCTGATGCGCGCGAGCTCCTTGCACAGGAGCAGGGGCGGCGGCAGAGCCGGGTGCCGCGACCGGCAGGAGGACGGGCAAGCAGCGGCAGCTGGCGCGGCCGGTCATCTGCATCTGCAACGACCTGTACGCGCCCGTCATGCGGCCGCTGCGGTCCCGCGCAGCCGTCTTCCAGTTCAAGCAGCCCTCGGTGCGGTCCACACACTTTTGGGGCACAGAGGCTTGATGCGAGGTTTCCGATTGTGTTCGAATATCGAACATGCCTGACGCCTGGCTGGGCGTGCCTGGGACTGCATGGGCACATGCATGCTGAGGGTTTTCATGGCCTCCTCTGCAGATGGAGAGGCTGGTGGGCCGCATGAAGCTCATCTGCAGCGCCGAGCGCCTGGGCGCCGACCGCCAGGTGCCACCCTGGCTCTGCACCCTGAACACACTCAGAACTTGCAGAAATATGACCTGTCTTGACGACATTCAATGACGACTTTGAGTCAGAAGTTCGTGCAGTCGACAAAACTAATTGCAAGCCCGGCTGACCTGCTCGAAGACCCTGCTCTCAAATTCTGATCCAAAACCCTGCAGGCGCTGGCGACGCTGGCGGAGCGCACCGAGGGCGACGTGCGGTGCTGCCTCAACACCTTGCAGTTCCTGGGGCGGCAGAAGGGCGCGGTGCGCTCCGCCGATGTGGCCACCGCCTGCGCCGGCCACAAGGACATCGCCACCTCCGCCTTCTCCATCTGGCAGCAGCTCTTCTGGCAGCGGGTGGGCCCACCTCCTGACCACTCCTGACCAGCCGCCAAGTAACCCGAATCTCCGCGCAGAATGCGCACGTGAACTGTGTCACGTGTTCTTGTAGATAACTTCAAATGTACGAGTGAGGGCAGCAGGAAGCCGTCAGTTGAACCCATGCATCATCACGGCAGAGCCGCTGTCGGTGCTCAATAACATCGCTCGGGCCGCTGTCGTCCACCTGCGAATCCTTTGGCAACCGGTGTCGTTGCCAGATGCTCAAATGCAAAGCGTGCGGCGGACGCAGGGTCACAAGGTGGCCAAGTCGGAGAGCGCGGGCGCGCGCAGCAACCGCCTGCTGGGCCTGCTGTCGGACTTTGGGGAGCACGAGCTCATCATGGCCGGCTGCCACGAGAACGTGCTGGGCATGCGCTTCCGCGACGCCGCAATGGTGCGCCCCGATCATCTGCTGCGACGCCCAGCATGAGAGCGCCTGCAGTCCCTGTCCAAATTGCTAAGAGAACGTGCTGGGCATGCGCTTCCGCGACGCCGCCATCTCGCGTCCCCATCATCGACCTAGTCTTCCTAGCATCAGAGTACTTGGGCGTTTGGTGTGATCAAGATGATATGACAGCCACTGCAGACTCTGTTGATGACAATCAGAGCCACCTTGTGTTACATGCTGTGTGCTTGGCTGCACACTCCAGAAGCTGTCATGCATGCATCGCTGTTGCTGTTGGCGTCCCGCTTCGTGTGACTCCAGTCGAAACACGGCGCTTGACTCTGCCCACTGCCCCTGCTTGCCAGATCAAGACGTCGGGCATGATCCAGGCGATGGGGGATGCGGACATGCTGCACGCCGCCATGCGCCGAACCGGCGACTTCAGCCTGCTCAAGTTCCTGCCCGCCGCCACGCTGTCCGTCACCAGCGTCGCCGCCGGCCCCGAGCGGTGCAGAAACCCGATAAACCCTATCTTTGCAGCCTGCGACCGTTGGATTCAGTCCGCCATCAGCGCACAGCACGATGACTGACACTGGCACAGAACGCTGCTGCAGCTGCACACGGCGCACCTGAACCCAGACGTGCATAGAATCTTGTCGTCGCACGATGGCAGGCTCTGACGCACATCCCCATATGAATATTTGAATGTTGAGCAGCGCGCACCTGCTGCCGCGCAGGGTGCAGCTGCAGTGGCCCAAGGTGCAGGGGGAGGCGCGGCGTAGCCGCGCGGCCAACCAGGCACTGCTGCAGTCCTGGGTGCACGACACCGCCGCGGCCGTGCTGGCCTCCCTCACCGTGCACACAGCCGCACAGGTGCGACGGCGTTTCGTCATTTGACGCCCATTCCACAATGGTGTTGTGAAAACACGGGCTTCATTTGAATGCTGAGTGTACGATCAATGCTACACCTCAGCTGCACAGAGCCTTCAGGCACCGCTTCGTTCCCAGCGCTCCGCTGAAGCTTCACCAACTTGCAAAGCGAGCCACATCTGCCGCCTTGCGCAGATGGTGTTGCCGGCGCTGATGCAGCTGCTGGTGCCGGCGCTGCGGCCGGTGGCGGCGCACCTGCAGAGCGTGGACGAGCGTGATGGCCTGGCCGCCCTAGTGGACACCATGCTGGCCTACAACCTGCGCTACGAGGGCGGCGGCGGCGGCGCGGCCGCGGCGGCGTTCGGCGCCGCGCCCGCCGCGACGCCGCTGCAGCCCGCCGTCGACAAGCTATGCGCCTTCCAGGTAAGAGCCTGAGAGCTTGGCTTGTTTGATGCTGGCTGTTCGACCGGCAATCTGGCATTTGCTGAGCTGGTGACCTGATCTGTGCAGAGGCAAGCTCCGGACGCAGCTTTTCACACACGGCAGGCAATGGACCTACTGCAGAACGCATGGTCCTAATCCATGCATCCATGGATGCCGCAGGGGGTGCCGCCGGCAACGAAGCAACTGTCTGCAGCGCAGCAGCAGGTCATCGTGGCCGCGCTGCAGGCGGAAGTCATCCGCCGCCGCATGGCGGTATGTCTGACGAGCTCTCGAACAGCACGCATGCACATCACGTCGCCCTGCACAGCTTTTGACTCTTCGAAAGGACACATCGAAGCGGTACTGGTGCTTCATTACTGCGTTTGTTCACACCTCGGTCCCATATCTTCGTCACTAGGCGCTGACACACGCGCTTCCTGCTACAGGCGCAGGGCGTCGAGGTGGACTCGCCGCTGTCGCCATCCGCACAGGCGGACGCCAGGGCGGCGCAGCCTGCGGCCAGGCCCAGCGGCGTGCTGCCGCTGACGGTGGCGCAGCGAGCCAAGCTGACGCTCAACAAAGGTCGGTGACCAGATCGATCGGATACGCATATTGGCTCTATCCAGTTTCAGCATTCATGACTGCCACATGCTCACCACCTGCGGAAGAGCAATCCTGCATTGTCCTGGGTACTGAGTGACAGCGGCGCCGTCGCAGGCAACATGCCAGGCAAGGCGCGCAAGACCAACTGGCTGGAGCAGCTGCGGGCCAAGAAGGGGCACGTGGGCGCCATCAAGCCCAAGCTGGGCGCCGACGGCGGTGCGCTTTTCTCCATTGGGTCATGCGCTGGCAGCCTTTGGGAGCGAGTGAATGCAACTGTGCAAGTGAATGCACCATTTCGCAGATGCGCTTTGCCAGCTGCCGTCATGAGCATTGCTGCGTCACACGGACAGCATCTGCACAAGTCAAGAAGAGCCTTCGCCTTTGTGTTTGCAGAGCCTGTGAAGTCGACCGCGATGGTGCTATTCAAGTTCAACGAGGGGTACACGAATGCTGTCAAGCGCCCAGTGCTGATGTCGGAACTGATGGGCAGCAGCTCTGCATGATTCGGCTGCATTCGCAGCCGCAGCTGATGATAATGTCAGACCTGGACGCATCGCTAGTTTCAGCCCGTCAGATGTCTGGAATGGAGTATGAGCAACTGTGCATTCGCACGGTGAAGCAGAGATGGCACGCCGAGATGAGCACAATTTGCGAAATGGGAAGACAGAGCGGACTCAAGATGATAGGTGACTGTCCAGGTATGTCAAAACGCTGTCAACAGTGCTCTTTACAGAGATTCCAACGACACTCTTATGTTCTCCTCGTAGTGCGCAAAGTACAAATCTTGCTTGCCGCTGCAAGTCACAAAGAATGCTTGCAGAAACGAACAACACAACTGTGCGAGCGGGACTGGACACGGCGACGCGAGTGTTCACGGCATGCTTCTTATGGCAACGGTATGCCGATGATCAGCCGCGCGGCGCTGCCCCCAGCGGCCGGGCCATACCAGCCCGCACTCGCATCAGGTTTTTGTGGGTGGTGCTTTTGTTGACTCTCGCCACGAAAAGCGCCTCGCCGCTTAGCGGGGGGACACGGTGATCTTCGAGTCGGATTCCAGGAGGGTGCCGTTGCGCAGCTCGGCGATGGCCTTGGCGGGCCAGCCGAAGCCGCCCAGGCACACCTTGGCGGCCAGCGGCACGTCAATGATGATCTCCTTGTCGCGCGGCTTGGCCTCGGAGCGCACGCGGATCAGATACTCGCGGCCGACGTAGCCGATCCAGCCCGCGACATACAGGAAGCCGAAGGTCGGGATCTGCGGCAGCAGCATGAGCAGCAGGTGAGGGTTCGTAGTCAAGGACAAGCTTCTTGTGCATCCAGCAGCCTGCGCCCTATTAGGTCAGGTGGTTGGAGAGAGCTCCGCGAGGCCTCCGCAATGTTAGACCATCAAACAGATCTCCAAACTCAGCCAAGCAGCAGGAGAGCAGGGTGCAACAGATGGATAAGATACTCACGAAAACCTCGCCGGCATGGCCGTAGCGCAGTGCCAGCCCAGGGTCGGCGATCAGGTGCGGCAGGCCGTCGGTGCCGCACAGCAGGCCGGAGCCGGCGTAGTTGGCGAACCGCTTCTCTGTGCGCTGCTTGGTGGCCTGCAGTGCCAGCGCCGGCGCCGAGCCCTCCTCGTACTGTGCAGCAAAGCAGGCGGCACCGCACGGTCAGTATTTGAAGCTGCGGCGTGCATGTGCGCTACAAATGTTCAGATAGTGTTTCCCACCCCATTTTCACAGCCCAGACCTACATTTGGCTCGGTTGATGGCACCGATGCACACCGTCTGTATGCGGATAGCAAGCATCGGTGCGTCACGGAAGACACCCCTTGCCGATCAGGCAAAGGCTCGACTGAATAGAATCCAATCGCTCACCAGCTTCAGGCGCTTGTCGAGCGCCTTCAGCTCATTCTTCTGCCGCTTGGCGAATTGCTTGCTCTCCGAGCAGGGGGTGAGGCCCGACACATCGGCCTGCGCTGCATCGACCTGGCCCAGCGTCACGGCTGCTGCCAGAGCTGCGGCCGCGAGGGTGGACGCCAGGGCTGGGCGCTCCTGCTGGGCGCTGCACACCGCCTGCCGCGCCACGCGGGGCGCCAGACGGGCTGGCTGTGCTGTCACGGGCTTGCCCCGCAGCGCCTCCTGCGGCAGCAAAAGGGCAAAAGTGTCGATACGCGCAGAAGAGGGTAAGGCGCGGGTGCAGCGACGCAGACCTGCGCCCCAGGCTGCAGCCGCTGCATGTGCAGTGGCACGGCAAGATGCTGGAATCGCTGGCGACAGGCGTATGGACATGGCACGGGTGTTGATTGCCGTCGGTGCAGCCCGGGCAGCCGGCTCAAGGCGTGTCCCACCTTGTTGCCGGCGAGCACGCGCGAGTTCTGCATCATGAGAGCCGCCATGGTGACAGGAGCTGACAAGACCTGTGCGGGCGGAGGCAGTGCGGGTGCTGTTCTGAAGGCCGAAACAGCAGCAGCTCCTTATCCCGCAGGGTAGGATCCTCGTCCTCCTCGTCTCCAGCTTCGCATCCCCCCTGCGATGAATCTGCCGTAGTTTTGTGCGCTGGCCGTATGCAGTGACATTTCAGTCAGCTGGCAGACCTGGAGCAAGAAGTTGACGGAGCATTTTCATGATACACGCATGATGCAGTCAGCAGTGATGAAAGGTGCTGCAATGCCGGGGGTGGGGCCGCAACATGATTGGTGAGATGCCCTGAGACGTCGGCGGCGCCACAATGCTGCATGGACAAGCCGTGCTCTAGTTTACAGGGCCAGCCTTCACAAGGCAATCAAGTGATGAGTGTGTGCTTCGCCGTGCGACTTCCGAACACCCTATCTGAAAGTTCAAGCACAAACCCCCGCCCACACGAGCCTCTAGCAGTTCAAAAGAAACCAGACGCCCAGCAGCATGCGCCACAGGTTTATCAGACGCCCAGCAGCATGCGGCGCGGGTCCTCGATGACCTCCTTAAGCCGCTTCAGAAAGGTGACCGCCTGTGCAGATGTGAAACTTACCTCAGCTTCTATTTGATCCATCATCACAGCAAAAATTTGCAACGATGCGCTTGCGGTCATGTGCAGCCGTCCCATTTGCTTTTGCTTCCGCGAACGCCACTGTGACGGGCCACAGCCGCATGCAGGTCAACAAGGGCATCAGGCACCAAGAGGTAGCGCACCTCGCGGCCGTCGATGAGGCGGTGGTCGTAGGTGAGCGCCACGTTCATGATGGGGCGCGGCAGGATCTCCTTGCCAACCACGGTGGCGCGCGGCGTGATGGCGTGCATGCCCAGGATGGCGGACTGCGGCGGGTTGATGATGGGCGTCGACAGCATGCTGCCGTACACGCCGCCGTTGGAGATGGTGAAGGTGCCGCCCGCCATGTCGTCAATGGAGATGGTGCCGTCCCGCGCCTTCTTGCCCAGCGCCGCGATGCCCTGCGGTGTGGCGCCGGTTGCAAGCTCAAGCTAAAGAGACGAGAATGTCGGTGGTTCCAGGAGCCGATGTCGTCTCCACAGAACTGAAGGAAGGTGCTGCCGTCCTCGAGTCGATGTCAGGGACGCCATTGTGAGCTGCCCATCCATCAACACAAGGATGCGTCGCGTCACCGAAGAAACCCAGCGTCATCACACAGCCGCGGGGGAGTCTCCAAGCAGGGGCGCGCACCCGCTCGACGCCGGCAAAGTCGAGCTTGTCGGCGTCGCGCAGCACGGGCACGACGAGGCCCTTGGGCGTCGCCACCGCGATGCTGATGTCGCAGTAGTCGCGGTAGATGATATCGGTGCCGTCGATCACGCCGTTGACCGCGGGGATGGCCATCAGCGCCTCCGCGCTGGCCTTGACGAAGGCCGACATGAAGCCCAGCTTCACGCCGTGCTTCTCCAGGAACGCGTCCTGCACACGGATGTGTGCGCAGCTCAGCAACACAGCGCCAGCAGCTCGACAATAGGAACCTGCAGAGCGATGTGATCTAGCCATGTCTGCAGGATGTGAGGGGGAGGAACAACCGCAGAGCTCACCTTGTAGTCTGACCGCAGCTGCATGAGGCCGGTCATGTCGACCTCGTTGAACGTGCTGAGCATAGCGTACGTGTTCTGCGCGCCCTTCAGGCGGTCCGCCACGCGCATCCGCAGCCGCGTCATCTTCACCCGCCTGTTGGGCAGAAACACAATGCACGCGTGTCGATTGTTAGAAAGGCACAGCAACCGCCTGACTGTCGTGCGTTGAGACCGTGCTGCTGAAGAGATGAGTGGAAGGCGGCAGCGCTTGGCAGCAGCAAAGAGCATGCTGGAGCACACACGGACAGGAGGTTCACATTTGGAAGTCAGAGCATGCACATCTTTAAGGCAAACGACTCGCTGAGCGCCAGGGTTTGCACCATGATGCCAGCAAGCATGCAGCGGCCCACCGTTCAGGCCGGTCTGCGCGGCCACCCTGAGCGCTGCCTGTGGTCTGCAGGTTGGAAACAGTAGGGCTTGTCAGTGCCTTTTGCATCATCGACAGACCGTCATAGTCTCATGCTTCATCAACTGCTGAACGCGCAGGTGTGCGCCTCGAAAGCTCATGCCGCAGACATCAATCGCTTAATGTACCCACCTCGCCCTTGGGCGGAGCTGGTGCCGGCGGCGGCTTTGGCTTCTCCGGAGCCGGCGGCGGCTTTGCCGCCTCCTTTGGCTGCGACTCGGCCTTCTTCTCCTCCTTCGGCGCCGGCGGGGCCGCCTCCTCTTGTGGCGCTGCCTCTTCTTTGGGTGCCGCCGCCTCCTTGCCGCCTGTCGCGCCCACGTCGCAGACGAAGATCTGCTGGCCGACCTCCACCTGGTCCTCCACGCCGACGAGCACCTTGCTGACCACGCCGGGCTGCGCCTCTGTGTACCTTATGTCGACGGTGACCTTGTCGGTCTCGATCTGAGCCAGCACGTCGCCGTCCTTCACAGCGTCACCTGCGGATGCATGTCAATTACGTTGGACCCAATCAAGCTCGCAGGCGGAAACGTACACGGCAGCCTCCTGAGAATTTGTCGGTGGTGTGCGACCTGGCGCAGTCAAGTCGGAGCAAAGTCTAGGGGAGCAGCACCTGGCTGCTTGTCGATGGTCGCAATTGTGCCCTCCGTAATCGAGTCCCCCTGCAGACCACAGGCAGCTCTCAGGGTGGCTGTACAGACCAGCCTGAAAGGTGGGCCGTTGCATGTTTGAACCCTGTTTTGTACTTCTGTTGTCTCTTGGCGCTGACCGAACGCGTTTTGCTATGACGGACGCTGGGGCACGATGCTGGAGACCGCTTATGTCTCTGGCGCTCAGTACAGTGTTGGCACAGTTTCCTTTTTTCTCTTTTAAAACATGCGGTCTCACCATGGACGGCACGGCAATGCTGACATCCCTCCACAGCGGCCTCGCCGTCTGCAGGCACCGGTGTTGCAAGGAGAAGGCCAGCGCCGCGGCTGCTGGCCCGCAAAACCTGGGCAGCGGGACACTTTAGGTCGAGTTTGATCTGCCGATCGTGGCCACCTTGCATGCGACGAGCGTATCTGCAGCAATGCACATGACGCACCGAGCAGGATCTACAGGCCTCGCCGCTGCTCCTGCAACGAAGCAGCATTTCGATCAATGCATTTTCGTAAGTCGCAATTTCGGACAGAATGGCACATTGTGAGATTGTGATACGCCAGTGATACTGCAGATTACCAGCATGGAAGTGCGAGCTGCCGCAGGCTATTAGCGTCCTCGAGCCCGATAGGTTCTGCATGATTTCACAGAGGTATGAGTCAGCCAGGCCCACAGGCAGTCATCAGCGACTGCATGCATCGGAGGAGGGCTCAAAACAGCATGCGCACCGTCAGGCACGACGTCAAACGGGCCAGGCGCAGGCACTGGCGCCGCGACATGATCTCCAATCAAAGTTCCGTAACGGATTGGCGACAGGCTGGAACGCTAAATAGCCAGGCACATAGCGGCACCAGACCCACGCACGCGTACAACTGTACAATTATGCCACTATTCAGCCTGACAAGTGTAGTCTGCACTCGGCGCCAAACCATCTGCAGAAACCAGCCTGGCTAAACCCTATGATGACGGAGTATCATACGCTCAGCTGGTGGCCAGTACGCCGTACGCATGTTTGAATCGGGAAGCTTGGCAATCGCCAGCATCAATCACTGCATCAGTCGCCTACTTGCTACTTCACTGTCGACGCGAACCACAGGTTATACTTGCGTACTGACCCTGCAAGCGAGCTAGCGTTTGCCTGTCGTTGCCAGTCGGTCATCGGAGCGAGACACCGCGCCAGCGATTTTCAAGTCCTTGCGGCAAGGCTACCTCAGCGTGTGACTGTGAGGCGCAATATGAGCCAGGTTCTGGCAGCCAGCGGCCAGGAGAACCAGACCAGCACCGGCGAGCCCGCGCACAAAATGCAGAAGGTGGCTATGGCCACCAAGGCCGCGCAGGCCGCCACCGCGCTGCTGGTCAAGCGGCTGTCCAAGCATGCGGTGCTTCCCACGCGCGGATCCACTGGTGCCGCCGGCTACGACCTGTCCAGGTGACGCTGCACGAGCGCATGCACACGATGCTGCCACAAATTAAATATAAATTTTGCGGATTTTGACATATCCCATTTGCCGTCTCCACTGCATGGATCCTGATGCTTTCACGCCTCCACCGCTGAACGCTTCTGTGCATGCCGTGCAGCGCCGTCGACTGCACCATCCCGGCGCGGGGGCGCGCCGTTGTCAGCACAGACCTGTCGATCGCCATCCCCAGCGGCACCTACGCGCGCGTGGCGCCGCGCTCCGGCCTGGCGGTGAAGCACTTCATCGACACGGGCGCCGGTGTCGTGGACGAGGACTACCGCGGCACCGTCGGCGTAGTGATGTTCAACCACAGCGAGGCTAATTACCAGGGTGCGGCGGTTTTACGGCGCATTCCCACTGCGTGGATGAGTTCGCCAACAAGAGCTGTTGATGACGGCCAAGGAAAGCTTGCTTACTGCATGTGGTGACCAGCTGCGATGGGGTCTGCTGCCCCCTGACGTCCCACATATAGCTTTGAACGTGTTGGGGCCTGAAAACACCGCCGAGCAGACGCGACAGGCACCTGACGCCCTGGCCTGCTGTCCTGCAGTGAAGCGGGGCGACCGCATCGCGCAGCTGATCCTGGAGCGCATCATGACGCCGGAGGTGGTGGAGGTGGAGGACCTGGAAGCCACTGTGCGTGGCGCAGGCGGCTTTGGCTCCACGGGCGTGGGGTCGCTCAGCCGGTGACGCGGTCTGGGCGTCTGTTGTGCTGGTGCACATGCTCTTGGTCGTGAACATTGGGTCTGACGCTCCATGCACTGCTTATTGGGTGGGTGTGTCCATGCAAAGTGCTTCATGGACAAGTGGGTCAGCTTCATTGAAAGGAGTGCTGGCAACGGTCTGCTCTCAGAGTACATTCTGTTTTCTACAATGCTGCGGCCTCATGCGGAACAACGCTGAACCGATAGGACACTACCACTAGACACTGTATCTGCTGACATACAATCCTCATTAGTGCACTCCAAACGTCTGCTGGATTGCTCTGCGATGGAGGTCAAGCACTGCACCGCAGGCGCCCTGGCACACTTCAATCGCCCCCATGTAATCTGTGGGGCTGGCCCTGCCATCGAGCTGCGAGCTGATCAGACCGAGCGGCTCCTCTCTCGAGTCTGTGTGTGAGGGCTGCGATGTGAACGACGCTGTGAGGATTGCGTCAGCGGCCTGCAGGGCAAGCAGCTTGTGGTATCAGTGGCGGCATTGCAGTGGTGTCGTGCAGACTCACTTGCATCATGCGTGCGCACAGCCAACTCTGGACGCACAATCACTCGCCTGCTCTGCCGCGGCATTCGGATGCAGCTGTATCTGGCCGTTGTCGTTGATGGCGCACACCACCGCCGCTGCACACGAAGGTTTTCAGGTGACTTTCTCACACGTTTTCGGCAATCAAGGTCACTGTCAGAGTTTCCCACCCGAAGTCTGCTGTCCGCCAGGTTGCTTATTGCTTACCAAAAGGGCAGTGCAGCGGAACTCCAGCGTCCATGAGGGCTGCACATGCCGCGTTCAGTGCGCAAGCCAGCACGCCGCCGTCACTGCTGACAACCTGTGACCAACCACGATGGTATCATCAGAATACAATCATGCACGGCGGGACATGCCCATGTCTTGCGCAGTGCGCTCGCTCACACGCGAAATCCAACACGCCGGATACGGCAAACACACCTGCAGCACGATGGAGAGCGTGCTCTGTGGCAACGACGACAGGACGGCGCATGCCTCCACCGTCTGCCGGACGATCGTCTCGTGCAATTTCTCCACGTTGCCTGCATGCATGCGCCGAATGTCGATTCCCCAGCGGTATCGACAGCGGAGACGGAATGCAGCCATGTGAAGTTGGGCCATGTGCTGCATGCGGCATCGCTTGACTCGCCGCTCACCCGGTAGGCCGAAACGCGGCCGCAGAGTCACCTCCACCACCGCACGATCTGCCTGCGCCTTGCGCTGCAGCGCCGGCAGCGGACCGTGCAGGGCGGCGAGAACCTCTGTGCCGCCCTGTTTCCAGCGCACCGACCCGCTAGCCCGCGTCAGCAGCCCTATCTCGCATACCAGCTGCCTGCGAAGTTTCACAGAACGGTTGGTCCAGTTAGATAAGTTGAGATGAGAGGCGTGCGACAGCCGCATGCCACAGTGCCCATGGCTCACCTGTCGGCGCTCATGTTCTTCGCGACCCTGACACAGATACAGTTTCCAGGAGCTGTTTGTGGTTCCTAGCAGGCTCACGTCTACCACGGACTCCTGTCGAAACCAAGCAGCTGCAGCCGATGGGCAAGTGACGACGTCAAGCCTTCGCACTTGCGTCAAGTGCTCCCAGGTGCGCTGACCTTGTGCTGAGAAAGTATGCGAGTGCCACTTTACGAGGCGAAGGGCAATGCAAACAGAATGTGATGAACAATATGCCGCTTTGATCGGGGAGCTTTCGATTGGAGTCCTTGTCCCGGACGACTGGTCTGACTATGAACTTTACTGACTCAGTTCGAGCCCTTTGGAGTGCACATCTACTGCTTTTTGCCCCGAGGCGGGGCCCCCGTGGTTGATCGTTCGTTTCCGCTTAAACCCGTCCGTCGGCAAATCCGGCCCGCTCAGCGTCAGAGCTCACCACGTCGACGACTGCGCTGGTAAGGAAGTGGCGATCACGCCCTGCAGGGTGCGACCTGGCATGCGGGCAGCGGATGGAAGCCCTAGAATAGATTCTGGAAGCTCTTGATATGTACACCGTACTCGGAAACGCGCTGTGTCGGAACCATGTTGCACAGCCATCGCAGCCCAGCAACATCGTTTAGGCCAACTTGCGACCACCCCGCCCAGCAGGGCTCCTGATTCATACATCAAAGGCATCTGAGACAGTTCACATCGCCACAGAGTGCCCAACTAGCATGCTGCAATGCATATCGACTGCCCCACCCTGTAGCGCAGAGAAACCTGAAAGCAAGTGCAACGCACGCGAAAGCAAACCATTGTCGGCCGTGTCGAAGGCGTTGGGGTTGCCCTTAAGTAGAGGGAAGCGTGGGAAGGCACGTTGACATCTGTTTGAAGTTAACTTCAAACAAGTGGAATGTGACAAGGGCCGAGGGGCATTTTCCGCGCCCCTGGGGGCGCCCCCCTTGTCAAGTCAGTGGTGCCAGACAAAAAAATCGTTGCCACAAATATCCATATCTGATTCAGGATGATTACACTCTTCTCGAAGCCTCCTGTGGCGGTAGCCGACAAATGAAGCACACTGCTGTCACGCCTTGGGCGTCTTCGCCGGCTTCTTCTTCTTGTGAGCCTGCAGTGCAGATGACGATGCGGATCATCAGTGGAGGCGCGAGACGGGTGTGAATAGCACTTGATCGTCGCTTTTTAGAACTTGCAACGCACCTTGATCTTCCTGTCTATCTCTCTGACCTGCAAGCCGGACATCAAAATCGGCGCCTGATGCCTCACACACGCCCTGTAGAAATGTTGCAGACACCTCCTGCATTACACAAGGTCTTGCCTGTGCCTCGCTGGCGGTCTGCATACTATGCTGCGCCATGCTGTCGATGCTCGACAGCGAGTGCTGCAGCACAGCGTCTGCTGGACCATCAGCGGCGGAAGGGCCATCGTTGGCTGGAAGCTTATCGGCGACGTGCGCCAAGAAGGTCTGGAGGCTCATGTGTTGCTGCAGCAGGGACAGAACTCAGCTTGATCAAGCAAATGTGTGAGTCCACGCAGGCCATTGCTATAATAGATCAGCAGACTGATTCCGCAGCAGTCATCAAATATGCAGTGGAAGCAGCACCATGCAAAGAAAATAGACCCATTCTACCGCCGCCCGACTCACCTGCTGGAAGCCGGAGCGCATGGCTGCAAGTGCAAGCAGTCCCGGCGGATGTAGCAGCGGCGCGTCGGTCTGCATCACAGCACCCAGCGCCGTCTTCGCCGCCCCATGTGCCTGCTGCAGCGACGCTGCAGGCGCCGCCCTGATGCCTGCATCGGCGCTGCTGCCGGCGTCTGTCCGCCATGCGTCAAAGTCAGCGAAGAAGCCCTGCAGCGACCAGAGCGGATGGTGCACCTGCGCGGCAAAGGAAGGCAGAAGCTTGGATGCTTGCGCCACACATGTGGCATCGGCTGCACTCACACGCCGCCAGTCTGCGGCACCTGCTGGTGTGCACGTGTGCGAGCTCGCCCCTTCCAACGAACAGTTCAACAAGCAGAGGGTGCGAGCCGAGTGGGGCAGATCAAGCGAGGGCGCACGCACCACCAGATCAAAGCGCAGGCCCTGTAGCAGCGTGACCTCGTTTTGCAGCACCACCGCCGACTCCTGCTGCACCGCCCTGCAGAAGTCGTCTGCCGAGATGTACGACTCCTCCGCCTGTTCAGCAAGTGCAGAAGGATTGCTACCGCAGCCGTTGACTGAGTCACCCCAAGAGTGTTCCTTGTGCCAGATCCACATGAACGGATAGCCACCACGTGCGATGCGCGATGCCCCACCTTGCACGCGAGGTAGATGGACGTCAGCATGAAGCGTGCCGGGTCTGCCTCCAGGACGCTCTTGCAGAGGAAGAAGCGCTTCAGGAACACGAGCGCTGTGAGCGCCACTTTCCGCGGCAGACCCAGCTGCTGCACGAGCACCGGCACCTTGCTGCCGTAGAAGTGCAGTAGCTGCTGCTCCTCCGCCGTCGTGACGGTGCCTGCGTGTAACATGCGCGCTCCCAGCTGCACAAGAATTGAGGATCCACAGGTGGGTGGCTGTAGGGGACACCGTTCTTACTGCCCATGCAATGCGCACCGCAGTCGCCTGTGCTGTCCTCGGTGACGTTAGTATGCTGCTGCGCCTGCAGCAGCACAATGTAGATCATAGACCATATTGCTTCAAGCACAGGTGCAAATGCCGCAATGCCCCACGTCACGTGCAGTTGCAAGCACACCGCCGGCGAATTGCTGCTCATCGCCCGCTGTAGGTTTGCACAGCGTATATCTTCCTGCAGGCAATGGTACATAACATTCAGGGGCGCATGACCTTCATTCGAAGAGTATCCTGTTTCGCACCATGAACGAGGTGGACGATCATGCATGCTGGCCCATGCCGGCAGCCGCGGGCGCACAAGTTTTTCAGGCGAAAAGAGCCACGAGGACTTGTGCGTCGATTCTCCAAAATTCATCCTCGGAAGGTTGGACTTCAGAATGTTCTTTCTTCTTAGCTCACTGGCTACAGGATACGGCACGGGTGGACTTGGTGCGATTGCAAATTGAACTGGACATCCTGAAGAATCAACGAGCGCTGCACAGATCGATAACAGAGAAGAAGCCCTCACTCAAACTTACTTTTTGGCAGCAAAAACGCATCTACTGGCCTGCCGAAGTTGCTCGCTGCTCCAGAAAGCTGTTCACTCCCCGCGTGCATTTCCATTCCCGGGACACGGCCAGCCACAGCCCACAGGCACGATCCTCACACAACTGCACGCTGTCCCGAGTAGCACAGCCATTTCGACTCTGCCATCGGAAGCAACCGTTTACCGCGTCGCGCCGGTTTGGGCCGTCGAAGGCGGAGGCTGCACGGGGACCAGCACCGAATTGGACAAGACTGCTCCGCCGGAAGAGTTGCTCCGCTCTATGAGCCCGCGGTTGCCTTCACCAGCAGACAATCAAGTGCCAGCAAGTCTGCAAACCAGCTGAGCTCTGCGCGCGGTCCCGATGTCGCTGCGCAGCGCCGCTGCGGCGCAGACATGCACCACCCGCAGCGCAGCACCCAGCAAACATGCGGGCCTGCTGCGGCAAAGCGTGCGGGTCAGGCCCTGCACTCCCGCACAGCTCACACCTGAGCATGCACTCAGACAGCTGCGCAGCGCGTCGAAGAGCAGGCCGGTCTGCGCGGCGCAGCCCCGCCGCCGGCAGAGCGTGCAGCATCAGCCGCAGCTGCCGCGTGCCAGCGCGACGCTGGTGCGAACTGTACTTCAAGCTACCACACATGCTTGACTGCTGCATTGATATTTCTTGTTCCTTCTGATGCAATGCATGCTTGCTGCATTGGCCGGACCCCTTCAGGTACCGGAATTGTATGTGCATGGCCTCTGTGCAGGCGGAGCTGGCGGTGGACGTCGAGCAGCTGCTCGATCAGGAGCTGGCGCAGATCCCGGGGCTCACGCTGGGGCAGCTGGACAACGGCCTGCGCTATGTCATCATGCCCAACAAAGTGCCGCCAAACCGCTTCGAGGCACACCTGGAGATGCACGTTGGTGCGCTGCTCGGCTGCTGCTGCTGCACCACCAGGCTGACTGGCGCATACGATTTCGGTGTCTGAAACACCACGCCTTGTCTCATGCTTACATTTCTCGACACATCATATCCTGCCGCCCTCATCCACCGCACGCCCCTGTGCTGCGAGCAAGGTGGTAAGCGCTGCACTCCCCAGCCGACGCACTGCGAACTCTTTTCCGTGCAGGGTCGGTGGAGGAGGTGGGGCATGAGCAGAGGCTGGCGCACGCGGTGGACACGCTGCTTTCTTGGATTTCATTGCAGCTTGCATGTTACTGAATGCAGTGATCGTGTTTATTGAGGAGAATTGCATATGCAGGCTCGGTGCAGGAGGCGGAGGATGAGCAGGGCCTGGCGCACGTGGCGGGGCACGTTACATTCTTGCGTGACATCTGGCGTCCGTTCATAACATTACATGCATTCCTGTCACTGAAAGCATTGCATGTGGCTATGCAGGTTCCGTGGAGGAGGCGGAGGATGAGCAGGGGCTGGCGCACGTGGTGGAGCACGTTGCTTTATCGGGTGATGTCGCTGCCTTGCTTGCTGTTGAAGGCATCAACAATTAATAAGCCAGCATCCGGCTACGCAGGCTCGGTCGAGGAGGCGGAGGATGAGCAGGGGCTGGCGCACGTGGTGGAGCACGTAACTTTCCTGGGCAGCAAGAAGCGGGAGGGGCTGCTGGGCACGGGCGCGCGCTCCAATGCATACACCGACTTCCACCACACCGTGTTCCACGTGCACGCGCCGCTGCACAACGTCAGTACCGGCCAGCCCATGCTGCCCGAGGTGCGCCGGCTGGCCGTCACCGCTGTTTCTGCATGCATGTCCGTGGTGCAACGATGGTGCAAATTGTACAGCGCGCAACCAGGCGTCACAGCTTGCTTGAGCCTCCAATCAGCTTCCTGAGCTACATTCCAGCTAGGTGATATCGCTCGAAGACTTTCTGACAAAAGCATGTTCCTGCCGCAGGTGCTGGAGGCCTTGACGGAGATTGCCTTCGAGCCGCAGATGCTGGTCAGCCGGCTGGACAAGGAGCGCAAGGCGGTGCTGGCGGAGGCGCAGATGATGAACACGATCGAGTACCGTGTCGACTGCCAGCTGCTGCAGTACCTGCACGAGGAGAACCTGCTGGGTAGCCGCTTCCCAATCGGCAAGACCGACCAGGTGGGCGCTGCTGCTGCCGCGGCGGCCTGCTGTTGGTTCGGACTTTGTTTTGGATCTTCTGGATCTTTTGGACCTGACACCATGAGAGATAGGAAAGCCACATGACGCCGGACGTGCTGTGGCTGAGGCGCTGCTATTCCGGCCCCTGCCGTAGGTCAAGCAGTGGGACATCAGCAAGCTGCGCAGCTTCTGGCAGCGGTGGTACTTTCCCGCCAATGCGACGCTGTACGTTGTCGGCGACTTCAACATGAGCATCGACGAGCTGCGCGGCCAGATTCAGCGGCAATTTGGCGGCATCCCACCCGGGCGGCTGCCGGCGCCGCCGCCGCAGGCGGCGCTGCAACCCTCCAACGGCAGCAGTGCGGCGCAGCGCGCTGCCGGCGGGAATGCCCTCACAGCGGAGGGGCCCGGCAGCAGCGGTGCCTCGCCGCTGGCGCAGGCGCCGCTGTCTGCGGCGCAGTGGTCGGCGGCCGCGGCGCTGCGGGAGCACAATGGCCCGTTCAAGCAGCGGCACGAGGTGCTGCCGCCGGTGCAGCACCGCTTCGGCGTGGGGCCGACCGCACAGGACGAGCAGCCGACGGTGGCGGTGTACCGGCACCGGCTGCTGCAGCAGTTCATGCTGTCCATCTTCTGCAAGCTGCCCGTGCGGGCGGTGACGCGCATGCGCGACCTGCGGTGCGTCCTTTGCGCAGCCGCCGCTGCAAGCATCAGTCATCAATCGCTGGATGACAATTCTGCTTCTCTTTGACCATGCTGCTGCGCTTCTAAATCTGGTTTGCTGTTGGCGCGTTGGCGCACCGATGGCGGCGCCTCTGTTCATCCTGCTGCGCTCAGCACTCCCGCTGCAAACCGCTGTGCAGGGCGCAGTTCATGTCGCGCATCGTGCTGTGCGTGCTGCACTTCCGGCTGGGCGCACGGTATGTGGAGGCCAACCCGCCGTTCGCATCCATCGAGATGGACCATTCGGACTCAGCGCGTGAGGGCTGCGCCGTCTCCACGCTCACCATCCTGTCGGAGCCCTGCGACTGGCGCGGCGCTGTGCAGGTGCACCTGCCCATGCCGAATGATGTGTCATTTGTGAAGATGAGTTTTGCAGATCAAGCTTCGAGGCCAGAGAATAATGAGGAGGTTCTTCCTACTGCGCTGCCCCCTCCATCCTGTGTGGAAGGCAAGATAGCATCTTCTCCACGGTGGTGGGAAGCGACATTGCAGGTCGGGCCAGCTTGTCAGGGGATGGTCAGACCCAAATACGCAGGCGGCTGACGGAGTGGAGCCTGCGGCACGCATGTGGCAGTGCAGGAGGTGCGGCGGCCGCAGCAATTTGGCGTGACGAAGGGGAGATCGGAAATGGCAGCACCCAGTCTCATAGACAGCAACTGACGGTTTGGAAGTGTTTGGGGCGCAGGTGGCGGTGCAGGAGGTGCGGCGGCTACAGCAGTTTGGTGTGACGAAGGGGGAGATGGAGCGGTACAAGGCGGCGCTGCTGCGCGACAGCGACCAGATGGCCAGCCAGGCGGACAGCGTCGCCTCCGTCGACACCCTCAACTTCCTCATGGAGTACCTCGCCCTGGGGCACACCGTCATGCACGCCAAGCAGGTCTGGCTTGCGTTTCTGAGAGTCGCTTCAGGTCGGCACCTGTGCCCACAGAAAGGAATGCGATGCACTTCAATGCATGTGGAATTTGGGATTCTCCGCATTCAGAGGCTGCTTTGCGTCCGGCGAGTTGCTTTGCATCAATGGCGCACTGGCACCTTGGCCGCCGAGGCCACGGGGCGGTGTTCACCTGAAACTCGAAAGAAAAGCAATGTTGAAACGATATATGTGCGCAGAGCCACGAGGCGCTGCTGGCGCTGGCGCACACGATCACGGTGGAGGAGGTGAACTCCATCGGCCGCTCGCTGCTGTCCTTCGTGAGCCACTACCAGCACGAGGGCAAGGCGCTTGACGCCTGGGCGGGCGCCCCCCAGCAGTGGATGGACTGGGGCCCCACCCACACCACCTGCGTCGTCGCCTGCATCCCCGCCTTCACCGACGAGTCCGGCCACAGCACCGGTGCGCGCCCTGTGGCTGCTGCAGGCACCAGCTGGACGCAAGTGCATGTGTGCGGCTGGGTGCAGCTGGTTCGGGCAATGCTGTTGCTGACACGGTCTGACGCTGTCAGTCCTGTTTTTGACATTTTGAGGGCATTGTGACCGCCTGCCCCAGTGTCTGTGTCCCAGAACGGCTGCAAGAGTGTGTGTGAATTGCTCGTCGATGCGCGCGCCGCAGGCGGCGGGGCGCCGGCGGGGCGGCGCAGCGGCGTGACCACCACCGAGCACGCGGAGCCGCCGCCGGGCAGCCTGCAGGAGATGGAGGCGCAGGCGGCAGCCGCCGCCAGCCGCCTGGCGGAGGGCGAGAACCCCGATGCGGCACAGCTGCCGCCCGGCACCGTGCAGTTCAACCTGGGCCAGGAGCAGCTCAGCGGTGAGCGAGCCCAGATCTTTTAGCTGTAGCTGTAACTGGTAAAACCAACGAGTTGAAGAGCCGGCAGAGGGCAGCTGCCGCCCGGCACCAGGATTTCAACCTTCGCCAGGACCAGCTCAGCGGCGCGCGAGTGGAATAGTCCACTCTGACTTGCAATGAGAAGCATGTCTGTCATAAACACACACCTGAAAGGCTGGCAGCGGCCATTAGCTCTGATGCAGCGTGGAGTCTCCAACCTGCGGAGGGACCAGCTTGACGTGTGCTGTTTGCGACTCCCAGGTTAAATCAGAAATGCAATTTGGGCTCAGCAGTACATGTGAGTGTCTCTTGTTTGTCTTCAACAGTGGTTACTGAAAAAGACTGAAGATCCTCACTCTCAACGATAACACAGGCGCGCTAGCGGAGGAGAGCCTGGCGGTGGAGGCGGCGCCGGACATTGACGTCCCGGACGCGCTGCTGCCGGACGACCGACTGCACCAGCTGCTTGCGGAGCGGCAGCCGGCGTACGTGCCGCTGCCCGGCGCTGCGACGGTGCGCGGCCGTGTGATGCTGTCATGGCTGTGGTGCAGTGGCTTCGCCTGCCGGCAGAGCTGCCTTCTGCATGGCACACAGAGGTGGTGCCAACCGTCCTGCACCTTGCCTCGGCCTGACCTGGGCAGGTGATGTAGCTGAATTGCTTTCAGGCTCGTTGACAAGAGTTCATGCTGCTGCAGGTGGACAATGCGGCCGACCCGCAGACCGGCGTCGTGCAGTTGCGCCTGTCCAACGGCATCGCCATCAACTACCGGCACACCGACAACGAGCCGCAGGCCGCCATGATCCGCATGGTCGCCGCCGGCGGCCGCGCCTGCGAAGGTGCCACTGTTGTGCGCTTTGCCCACCGGTGGTGCCTCCAACTTCAATGTGACCTACCACAGCTCCTGCATCTGACCGTTGGCCTCTCGGGTACTGCTGTTTTGCGTGGCGCCAGTGCTTGACATCGATCTGCCATGTTGCGCAGGTGAGGGCATCGGGCCGGCGGGCGTGGGCGTGGTCAGCATTGGCGCGCGGGCGCTGAGCGAGAGCGGCACCGTGGGCGGCTGGGAGCGCTCCCAGGTCGAGCTCTTCTGCATCACCAAGCTCATCAACTGCGTGCTGGAGTCGGACGAGGAGTTCGTGTGCATGGACCTGCACTTTGCCACCGGTGCGCCTCCGCCGGAATCTTTGCTGATTCAGAGTTGAGGGTTTCTCAGCAGCTTCTTCCAGCGGCTCTTGCCAGGCATCGGCATCTGCTCCTGAGCCTGTCTGATTGCGCATGACACAGGCAGTCTCATCATCATCCAGTGGGTTTTTGCATGTGTCAGCGCTGGCTCAACACCCAGCAGTGGAAGACTTCAGCGCTCCATAGCCGAGGGTTACTGCGTCACTGGCGCACAGGCGACGGTGGGCTGGCAGCGGTGATGCAGCTGCTGCACCTGTTCCTGGAGGAGCCGGCGTGGGAGGCGGCCGCCATGGAGCGGGCCAAGCAGCTGTACGTGAGCCACTACCGCGCGCTGCCCAAGAGCCTGGAGCGCGCCTCCGCCGACCGCATCATGGCCGCCATGCTGGGCCCCGACAGGTGCCTTACCATCGGCTGAGGACTCACTCCGAAGAATGCATCATAGCCGCCATGCTGGGCCCCGACAGGTGCCTTACCATCGGCTGAGGACTCACTCCGAAGAATGCATCATAGCCGCCATGCTGGGCCCCGACAGGTGCCTGTCGCCTTGCTGGCTGGTTGTGGTTTGCTTATCAATTGAGGTTTCACTTCAACACGCATCGCGGCCGCCATGCTGGGACCCGACAGGTGGGCCGGCCACCTTCTGGGTGCTGCTGTTCTCACCAGCTGGGACGACACTTCCAACTTGCATTCCGCGAGAATTCGTTCCAGCTGTACTGCGGCAGTGCACTCTGTGCATGTGTGGGGCATCGAGAGCAACGGAATCCACGAGTTGGTGGATCTCAGTATTGTTCAAAGTGTGCACTCAGGGTCCTGCATCCTGCTGCAGCACACAAGCATGCCTATTGAGCAAGACGAATGACGAACTTGTCTCGACTTCTCCGACCTCCACAAACCCTCGCAGGCGGTTCCGGGACCCGAGCCCGGAGGAGATAGAGGCGCTGACGCTGGAGGGCATGCGCGAGGCCATCATGGCGCAGCTGCGCTCCGACAACCTGGAGGTCTCCATCGTCGGCGACATCGACGCGTCAGAAGTGGAGGAGCAGGTGCGTGTAGATGTTACCTGTGTCGGGGGCAAATAAGGCTGCCCTTTGCTGCAACCGCCGCGCCAACTGGCATTCTGTCCAATGAATGCAATATATATCTCGCGCATCTGCTGCTGATACTGTAGCATCCTGCAGACTCCAGCCTGAGTCCAAGTCCAATATTCCAACTGCAACACGATATGCAGGTGCTGCGGTACCTGGGCACAGTGCGGCCGCGCTCGAACCCGGCCCTGCCGCCGGAGCGGCCCATTACCGTGCTGTCGCCGACGCGGGAGCAGCGCCACGCGCGCTGGCACCTGCAGGCACGCACCCGCGTTGCCCAGCTGCCGTTTCAATCTGCAGCAGGCAGTTGGCGGATTGCAGAAGGAGCTCATGCAGTCCCTGCAGCTGTCAACTGTGATGATCAGCAGTTCAGATTCAAATTCAGGGATTTGCCCAGAGACGCCGGCCTCCATTCAACCGCTGCACCGCAGCAATTTTTATGCGCGGCGATGTGCTTCCACCCGTCACCACGTCCGTGCATGCCAGCTCGATTGAACAGATACCATCAGTGCATCCGATAATCATGGAGTTTTTGCCTGCAGGACTCGGACGAGCGGGCCGTGGCGTACATCGCGGGCCCCGCGCCCAGCCGCTGGTCGTCCTTCGGCACCGCGGCCGCGGACGCGGCGGAGGTTGTGCCGCCGCCGCGGCCGCCGCCTATGGCGCCGCAGGTGAGCCAGCCCGCCCCAGATGCTTCAGACCTTTGCCAGTCAGCTCCACAAAATTGCAGCGAAACAAGAACAGCTCAGTCAGCGTAATGAGCATTTGTTATGGTAATCGAGAACTCCAAGTAATTTGATGTGATCCATGGCGCCGCAGGCGGAGCTGCAGCGGGCAGCCGCCATCCGGCGCGCGCATCCCCTGTGCAATTCTCATGATTACTAGAGAAATGCAAGACGTGTAATGTATCATCCATGGTGCCGTAGGCGGAGCTGCAGCGGTCAGCCGCCATCAGGCGGGCGCACCCGCTGTACGCCAGCGTCACCCTGGGCCTCCTCACAGAAATCATCAACAGCCGCCTGTTCACCACGGTGCGCCCGCCTTTGCCGCTGCTGTGCCTGCTCCACTTGGGGTCCGATCAACCTGACACTATTTTTGCGCCACGCCATTGGATCGCCCAGGCCCGACAGCATTCTGCAAGTCTGTGCAATGTGCCACCGCGAGCATTCTGCCCCTCCAGTCCCCCCAAGAGCACCATACATGTTTCACGCACCATCCTGCTGCAGCTGCTGCATCTGGCGTGCTGCAGCTCACTTCACGCCGCTATTTGCTGAATGTCTTTGCAGTAAATCCTGCAGGTGCGCGACTCACTGGGGCTGACGTACGACGTGTCCTTCGAGCTGTCGCTGTTCGACCGCCTGGCGCCCGGCTGGTTCGTGGTCAACGTGACCAGCACGCCGCAGAAAATCCAGGTCCGTCCCAGCGCCATTCCAGCGCCTGCCTGCATTTCATCTCGTGCATTTCTAGCCTGAGTGTCTGCGTGTGCATCATGTCGTCCCCGCCAGAGACCCTCCTTCACAGGCCAGTAGATCCACTTGCGCAAAGCAAAGGCAGAGACCGCACTTGCGCAATGTGCAGCACCTTCTTAGCTTCCTTTCCTTGGTTCATTGCCCATCCTTCCTTTCTTCTACTCATCCCTGCCTTTGCTTTCGCCGTCCTGCAGGAGGCGCTGGATGCCAGTGTGGGCGTGCTGCGCTCGCTGTCCACGCAGCGCATCTCGGCGCGCGACCTCGTGCGCGCCCAGCGCACCCTGCTCACCCGCCACGAGTCCGACACCAAGGTCCGCCGCGTGTTGCAAGTTGCTGATTCAGCCATCAAGCTGCATGCCATCTGCTCCTACCGCAAATGTCGCTATTGCCGCAAACGTGTCGAGACATTCCATATAGTGACCCCGTCTGCCAGATGAAGTGTAGCTTGGCAGGCTCCCCAGCGCCCAACAAGCGGCCAATGGGTTTGAGACAGCGAGCAGCAGCATTGAGACATGTTTTGCATAACTCTTGCATAACTCCTAAACCCTGCGCTGCAGGACAACGTGTTCTGGCTGGGGCTGCTGACGCACCTGCAGAGCGACCAGGTGCCGTACAAGCGGGTGGAGTGCCTGCGCGACCTGACGGCCTGCTACCAGGTCAGCCTGGGAATTTCATAGGTGTTTATAGCCCACATTACCGGCCCAACCTGCCCGAATTTGGGCTTCGTTCAGCCCGCATGTCAGGCTCTCGTTTCCCACTCGTCCATGGCACTGACTGACGGCCGGATTGCTTGACAACAGAAAAGCCCTGCAAGAGCCGACTCTGCTTCATGTCGCTTCATGTCGCCTGTTCAACCTTGTTTTGCACATTTTCAGGCGGCCACAGTGGACGACCTGTACGACGCGCTGGCGCAGTTCCGGCTGGAGGACGACAACCTGTTCACCGTCATCGGCACCAGCGGCGCCGCGCCGCCGCCGCCGCCGCCGCCCAGGAAGGGTGCGAATGGCCTTGTCTTGCCCGTTGCCCTGGTTGTAGCCTTGCCTTCAGCACAGCATGCCTTCCGAGGCGCGGCACAGCCTCGGCGCGATGCCTGCCGCAGCACCAAGCCAATGCCACAGATACCACTGGGCTGTTGTCTGGCTGAATGAGATCTCCGGCTGTTTCGGAGCATTCCGTCTCAAACTCCTGTCGTGTGCTCGCAGTGTCAGGGCCAGGCATGCAGAAGGCAGCGCAGAGCCAGCTGGCAAACCTGCTGAAGTTTGCGGCAGCCGCAGTGCCTGCCGCTGGCGCCTTGAAAAACATGGACGTGGAGCAGCGCAACAAGAGTTCATAGGGCGCAGCTGACCTGCGGTGTCAGCGTGGGGGCAGGCTCGGCGAAGCCTGGCCGGCTGCACATTTGAGGGCAGGGCATGGTTTTGATGCGGCATGGGTAGTGCCGTTTTGGCGGCGGGGCACCGTTGGCATTGTGGTTGGAAGTCTGTGTGCGATGAACTGGTGGAAACAATTCATTGAGGCACGATTGTAGCGTCCATTGCTGGCTTTAAACCATAGAATTGTGCACAAGCGGCAAGCAGGGCTGAACCTGGAGGGCTGTGCAAGCATGTTCGCAGCATTTCCCCAGATTTCCCAGGCATTTCCCTCCGTTTGCCCATCATTGCTCCAGTCCGCCATCCGCTCTGCCGGCTCTCCAACGTCAAGTAAGATAATCCAGCTTGGGCGCCACTCGCAGGCATGTCGCAGGGCACGGCGAGGACGGGCCTGGGCATCGTCTGTGAGTTGGCAACCTCTTCGGCCGGCACCAACGCCGCAGCGATTGCGACGGCAGCGTTCCTGTTTCGTCCTGCAGCACACTGCGACTATGCTGGCACGTTCGACAGCCAGGATGGCGCCTGGTCCCTCGACGACTCTATGGGGCGGCCGGGCAGCACGGCGGGCCTGGGGTTTGGGACACAGGCCCAAGGGATGAACTACACCCGGCCAAAGGTGGGATTTGGCAAACACAAATGCCTGCTGTGTTGTGGCAGGGTAATGCTCGTTCTGTCAATATTGGCCAAGCAAGTTCTGCGCGGCGTGCCACGACCGCAGACCCGCGGCGTGCATCGGACACTTTCAGTGCATTCTCGGCAGTGGACTTGACCTGCCTCGTTTCCGGCGCAGAACTACAAGCTGAGGACCGTGCAGTCGGTGTTCTCGCCGTACAACCTGACATTCACGGCCTTCCGCAGGTGTGGCAAGCCGGCACACTTCGCATGAAATCTAGCACATCGCTCATGCAGAAGCCTTACAACATGACTTACATAACTTCCAGACCTGACATCGATTGCACTCCTGGAATGCGTTCCATGTTGACTTGAACCGGGTGTTTTGTCGCTGCTCCAGCATGCTGTTCAACCTGCTGCCGATATGGCACGAGTACTTCCAGCTGGTGGAGGCAGCAGAAGAGGACGCCTTTGCAAAGGTACGCAGTCGCACTTGGAGCCTCAGCCAAATCGCCAAAACTTTCTGTGTCTGCCTTGGTTTCTCAAGCGCTGCTACCAATGCGGGTCAGCCTGCGAACCATGGCACTGTCATGGTTATGTGGCTGCAAATCCTGAAATGGTTGCATGGCAAGCTGCTACCATGCGTGAGCAGAGGCTGGAAACGTTTTCGAGCAGACACAAACCCTGTGTAAGAGACGAAAATTTCTTTGGGCAGGGGCTGGAGCCGCTGGAGGAGTGGCCGCCGTTTCCAGTGGAGCAGGTGCGGCCGGCGCTGCACCGCAGCGTGTGGATGTCGCTGCGGGACCTCAGCACGCTCACCGTCAGGTGCGGCGCTGGGGATTCAGAGCGTTCGCAATGCAATTATGCTGAGAATGGGGTGGGCGTGCACTTATGTCTGTCTGCTGAGCACAGTGGAGGAGTGCACCGCAAAAGCAGCGGGTCGACGCCGAGGGGGCGGCCCTGCAGGATTGTGCGTTGCCACTCTTTAAAGGCACGACCACTGCTGTAGCTTCTTCGTGCCAACAATGTCACGCACCACGTTGCAGGCGGATTTACGAGAAGCTCGCGGCGCAGCGCTGTTCGCCGCTCACCACGGCCAAGCTGCTGAAAGGTCCGCCGCTGGCAGTTGCTGTACACACAGCAACGTTTTCCTGCCCTCAGAAATACGTGACGCGAGTGCTGATGTACGGCCGTGGGCCTCGTTGCCATTTGCTGTTCCCCACGCAGACGCGCGGGCATCGGCGACCAGGAAGGGGTACCTGCCCTTCTACACGCGGCTGTACCGCATCCCGCAGACGTATTTTCGCGCCAACATCCTCGGCGCTGCGGCGGACTGCACCGTCTCCGTCGTCATCGACTCGTACAGGTGCCCCAGCAGTTAGGTTTCATCTCACGTCCAGCACACTTGTCCGTCTGGATGATGACATGATTCTGAGGGCCTGCGTCTCCAACCACCACGCGTTTTGGAGTGGTCAGGACTCCCAAGATATGCTGTGTGCGCTGCGCTGTGCAGGGTCATCTATGTGCCAGCGCAAAAGGGGCGGGTGCGCCGGACGGGCAAGCAGGTCATGCAACGCTTCTGGCGCATCCTCGTTGCGGACGCCTTCCGCTGCAGCACCTGCCTGGTGGTGGCGTCTGTTGGTGCGCCCTTGCCTCCCCGCCTCACCTCGCGTCTGCTGCTGGCATGCGGCTCGCCAATTATTGCACATCGCTCAAGGGGCGTTGTGGCTGTATGCGTTGTGCGAGGTGCCTGTCGACAAGTCCTTTGCTGCTGAGAAAGTCTGCTATTTCCGGCGAAGGCGCGGGCCTCGGCGCGCTGGCGTTCTCGCCGATCAACCGGCCGGGCGTTGGCTCCCTGCTGGGCGCCTCCGCCGCCGAGTTCGGCTTCACGCTGTTTGTCGTCGCGCCCATCGTCAACGACTGGGCATACTCGACTGACGATGCGCGGCCGCGCGTCACCGACGACACTGCGCCGCATGACGGCGAGCTGCTGTCCGGCGGCGACTGACGCGGCGCCTCGCAGCACTGCCCCCTGTACATCAGCTTTTAGATCAAGTTGTATCTGCTTTCTCTCTCTAGAATCCTTCAGGCACAGAGAGTGGCCGTCTGTCGTAGCCACTGCGACAGGCAGGCTGAAACTCGCGCGCGAGTCGTGCCTTTTCAAAGCGCTCTTGAGGCAATGTCTAGGATGGTCTCCAGCAACTGCAAGATCTCAAGAGCCTAGAGTGCAATGCTATCGGTGAAACGTGTCGAAGAGGCAAGGATGGGCCACAGGCAGCGACCTAGATAATCATCCTCCCATCATGTGCGCAATGGACTTGACAAGCAAGTGCATCCTTGTAGGGGGGCAGTCCGGACGGTTCGTTTGCGTTTGCATTACACATGACATGATGACGGCGGCAGCCGAGATCATGATTGGACAATGCTCTCTAGCACCAATAAAACCACCCTTTGTCCGTGTGCGGCATGAGCCTCCAGAACAGATGACACCAAGAGCTTGGCGTCCCGACGCTCCGATTCCCGAAATCCGACTTCCATCCAACCCAACTAGTTGATGAAGCTGAGGCCGCTCAGGCCGCCGTCAGAGCGCGCCAGCTCGTTTGTGACGACATTGTTGCCTGCGGGCATGCATATGAATCACCATGGTGACTGGGAAGCAAAATACACTTGCATCGTCCTTAAAGGGGCTTTTCAGAGCAGTAGCAGCAGCAGAGGCAGCGGTAGTGGTAGCGTCGACGACGCCAGCAGCAATGATCACGGTGGCGGCATCAGCAGGCGGCGGCACACCCCAGGGGTCGGCCAGGTGTGCGCTGAGGTTGGCCAGCGGCGTGGTGCCGGTGGTGATGTGCTGCACGATGAAGCCGGCGTAGGCGAGCATCGCCAGGCGCGCGTTTTTAACTAGAATAACAAGGCAAAAATGGTCATGGCAAGTCCGGAGCATGTTTGAACTGCCCAACGCATGTTACAATGTGAACAAAAGTGTCATGGCATTTCTGGAACAGGTTTGAACAACTGTAGTGGCTCACCCTCCTTCAGCTTCAGGCTGGCCATGTCGCCCTTGGCGAAGCCGGCAGGGTCAAAGATTCCGCCGGGGTAGCCTGCAGGCATTAGCACGATTGTTCGAGCTCAGCCGTGCAGGTGGCAAGTGCTTTATTGTGAATGCTGTGGTGCTAACGTGCACGCCAGTGTGATAAGTAGGCAGGCGACCAGCACAATTGTATATGGCCTCACCAGGCTCGTTGCCGTCTGGGAGCTTGTTGCTTGTGAAGACGGGGTCCTGGTTGGCGGAGCCTGCATGAATCAAAAGGTGTCGTCAGGCCTGAAGTCGAGCTGAGGGAGCTGCATGTTGACCCTTAAACATCATACCGCAACAGCGAAGTTGCGAGGCTTGCATGTACAGGAAGGCATGGGCAGATGCCCTCGGCAAAGGCATTCCGGCTTGGCGACGCATCACCGCAAAATATTAAACAGTGCGGCGACGAGTGCGCACCCGGCTTGTTGTAGTCCTGCAGCCGGCGGAACTCCACCCAGGCGAACAGGAACAGCTGGACGGCGAACAGGGTGGAGGCCGGCGCGAAGTAGTTGTAGGCGCCCGCCTCGTACCACGCCTGCTTGGCGGCGGGGCCGCCGGTGCCCAGCTTGCTCAGGAGCTCGGGCGTCAGCACGCCGGCCGTGCCCAGCATGGCCCACCGGCCATTCTGCAGCTCCGCCTGCTGGTACCTGCAGCACAGTAACAGCAGAGGTCGCAAAATTCAGACGCATAGGTTGATGCGACTGGCTCACTGTCAGGCGCAGAAATGCAGGTGCTGGAAAGTCCACTCACCACTTGAGCGCGGCGGGGTTCTTGCCCAGGCCGAAGGGGTCGAAGCCTGCACGAAAGAATGCCGTTTCGCTGAGGAGGAGTGCTCTAGACCCTGACCCATCACACCACAAGAGGAAAGTCGCAAGGCTTGAAAGCACAGGGACACATGGGCACATCTGCGGGCGCCCTCGGCAAGTGACGTTCAAGCTCGGCGACGCATCGCAGCTGAGAAGCAGACAACTGTGCACCGAAGTCGCCCGGGAGCGAGCCGTCGAGCCACTCGGGGGCCTCCTTGCCGGGCAGCCACTCTGCAATGACAGACATGCACGCCGTCAATCGCAGTGGGCCCGGCGTGTGTCTTTGGTCATGCTCACGTTCACTTCCGGAGCCGATGGCCCAAAGTTTTGATGAACCAACAGGAAAAGCATGTTCATGATGTGCCCACTACAGAATTGGTGGCAGTTGCGTACCGCCAGCCTTGGCGGCGTTGGCCACCACAGGGCGCACCGCGGCCTGTGCAGAAGCAGCCAGCATATCAATGGCGACTTCATGGACACATTTTTGGACGTTGTTGCCCCTTGTTTCCGCTGTCGTGTCAACTGCTCGCAACTCTGGGCATGTGCGTTTGCTGCAAGTGTTGCCGCGTGGCGTTGCCACGCCACTTGGACCGTGCATCAATCACAACACTTCGCGAATTGAGCGCGAGCACCCGGACGAGGATAAATTTTCATGCAAGTTTGTCAAAATGCAGGAAGCGACAAGGACGTGGAACAATCACACAGCCGTTCTGCCCAGGGAAGGGTTGCGGCGCAGAGACTTCCCTTATTTGGGCAGGTCATTATTTCGCATCGCGGCTGGAGACATCAAAGCGCGTTCCAGCAGGAACCCAACGATTGTGGCACGGCTCGCTGACGCAGGCAGGTTGCCGTTGTAAGGCACACAGGTGGACTGTAGGCGATCTCAGCTTGGACGGCTTTGCCACCGCCGTACTTCGATGTTTCCTTGAGAATCAAGTGCAACCAAGATGACTGTTGGAGCATTCGGATTGGCACGTTTCCCTGCCACAAACGCACCGGGCGCAGCGTTAGAGAGCGGCCGAAGCCCGCTTGTGCTGGTGCGGCAACCTCCGTCCGCAGACCGGCGACCGAGCGGGCAGCGATGGCGGCCATCTTGGAAGTCGTGTGTAATATACTGGCCGCGAGGTGCGATGCGCGTCAACGGGAAAATTGGCACTGCAGCAGCGATCTGTTATCCGCAGATCTTGAGTCTTTCTTCAGGTTATAAACCCCCGGCGAAATCTTATCGCGGCCACTCTCCCGCACTGGCAGTCCGCAGTTCGCACGCAGCGATCCAACCTCACGAAGTTTGCAACTTGCAGCCATGGCAGCCCTCCTCGTCAGCCAGCAGGCCGTGTGCCGCCTGACCCCGTCGCTGCCGCGGTCCCTGCGGGTCAGCAATGGCTCCCGCACCGTCTGCGCGGCCGCAGGTGCGCGGGTCGGATGCGGCTGTGGGCATGCTCCATGTTGATACCTGCGATCAGGCTGTGGGTTGCAGTCGGGCTTCGCCTGGATTGGATCAGGCAGCCGGACACAAAATTGATTGGGGTCCCTGCATATCTGCCCTGTCGACATCTGGCGATGCCGTTGAAAGCATCAGGGAGCATTCATGTCAATGAGGTTGTTCCTCACGATACCCGCAGGCAACTGGCTGCCGGGCTCGACGCCCCCTAAGCACCTCAGCGAGGGCGTCGGCGCTTCGCTGCCCGCGAACTTCGGTGGGTGCCCTTTGTCTCATGGACTGCAGCTCCATCTGCTGCGAGTCTTGCAAGCCTATGGGGGAGCGCATGCGGAGCTGAATAGCGGCGGATCATGAGCAAGTTCACTGATCAGTCACGGCGGTCACGGCGCCGGCGAGCGGGCGTCCCACATGCGCCAGCCTGCCAGCGTCCTGCGTCATGCTGCACATGGAGCAGAAGCTGCCATTGTTGCAGATCTGCAGGACAGCCGGCAGCACGCTTGCTCGGAGGGCCTCAAATCCAAACCCTGGTGCTGCAGGGTGGGACCCTCTGGGCCTGGGCGCCAATGAGGAGCGGCTGACCTGGTTCGCGGAGGCAGAGCGCGTCCACGCCCGGTGGTCCATGCTCGCCGTTGCCGGCATCCTGGTGCAGGTGCGTGACGCCAGAAATACAAACACCTTGGGCCTGCCAGCACATTGCACCGCCTGTCTCAACTTGCCGCCAACAGCTGCGGACTTGCCAGCGGATCAGATGCAGCAGATCAGCTTTTTGATGCCAGCTAGCGAGGCCTCCTCTCTGCTGCCGGTCCTGCAGGAGATCACCCGGCCGGACGTCTTCTGGTACGAGGCGGCCACGAAGATCGACCTGCCCTTCAACATCGTTGGGCTGGTGCTCTTCCAGCTGTTCTGCATGCACTGGGTGGAGACCAAGGTGCGGACCCCGCAGATTCTCACGGTGATGGATGCTGACAGTCAATGAAAATGACATATAAAGCACTCTGATGATCCAAACATCTCGCTTTCTCGTGGCATGAACCACATCTCACGGGGCCTACTGGCTGTTGCTGCAGCGCGGTCTGGACATCCAGAAGCCCAACTCGCAGAACCAGGACCCCATCTTCACAAACTACTCGCTGCCGGAGCACACCCCAGGTAAGGAGTGCCTGCAAGGGTTTGTGTGCAGCAGAGTTGCATCAGTCCCAGAAGCATCTGCAATCAGGCTTTCACATTCGGCATCCGGATCTGCTGTCTGTTGCCCTAACCGCCCTTCATTTCGCAGGCTACCCTGGCGGCATCTTCGCGCCCTTCATCCCCGGAGACCTGGAGGAGCTCAAGCTCAAGGAGCTGAAGAACGGCCGCCTCGCCATGTGAGCCTTGTCTACCTACTTGCTGTGCTAAACCTCTGCGCCCATTATGTCTGTTTCCATCGATGTTCTTGTAGCGAAAGGAAAGAGACGCCTGGCAAGCGCGCACAGTGAAGTGACCGAAATGCTCCATGCTGTGCTCACAGGCTCGCCTTCGTGGGCTTCACAATGGCGGCGCAGGTGACCGGTAAGGGCCCGCTGGCCGCACTCGGCGAGCACCTCAACGACCCGATCAACACCACCATCTTCAGCAAGTGCGAATTCTTCTTGCAGCCGGCCGTCATGCCGCAACAGGGTTCAATGTCAGTATCGCCGCTCATTTGGGCCCATCATTCAAGAGCTGACAACGTGCATGTTGCTGACATTCTGCAGGGCCGTCGTCATCCCCGGCCAGTCAGTCGGCCCGACCTGCCAGATCCCCTCGTCGGTCAACTTCCAGGGGTGAGCGGAGTTGCAATAGTCATTACATAGTCTTGAGTTGTGTGGCATGTCGTTATCATCGAATTCTGTGCGCATGTGAGTTTGTTGGTGTGACTGGCAAATATGCTGATGCCAAGTTGTTTGAATGCAGTCTGGAGATCCCGACGCCGTGCTTCCTGGACAGCCTCTGGCCTTGAACAGGTGTGATCACTGTGTTGCTTGATGCTTTGCTGCTCCTGTTGCTATTGCCATTCAATCTTTCGTCCGGCCACGCCGTGCCAGCTGCAAAGACGGTTGATACGCAGTGCATGTTGGACTGCAGGCTACGTCTGGCAATGCAACAGCGGCATTGCGTTGGCAAGTGGAGTCCTATGGGGGTTGTACATTGCGCACAAGCACTGCGTCTTGATGCTGACGGCAGCGTTCGCATGCAAGCTTGGTTGCAATATTCGTTGAGCTGTTCCAACGCGCTTTGAGAGACGGTTGGACAAAAGGTTTCAAGTGGTACCTAGGCACTCGAGAGAAAGTTTCTATGAATGTAAATTTTCCTGCACACCATTCCCTCCTCCACGAGTCACACTGCTGGCTGCTGTCAGCTACGCAGCAATCCCTTCGAACGTTGCCGTGGGGCAGGACTGGACTCTTCGGTGCGTGTGGGAATGTCTCGCTGAAGTTTAACCTCCAGGTCTGCATCTGACAAATGCTGACCGCCAACTGAAACGCGAACCGATACGCCGCCCCTACAGAAGCAGCAGCTGGGCGCGCCGGTGTTCATGCCAGCGTCTGCTTGATGATGGTTTCCAGGGCGCTCCCAAACTTGGCCCTTGAGAAGCTGCTCTCGACGTGCTGCCGCGCCTGGCGCCCCAGCTCGTCCGCCAGCTTAGCGTCCTGCAGAGGAAGCGACGACAACCGATTTGACTATAGTAAACTTAGTGCAAGACGCCATGTTCCGTTAGCAGATCCCGAAGGTGCAGCAGTCGCGCAGGCGGACCAGATCCCCGGCCATGCATGTCCGCACTCTTCAAGACAGCTGATCGTAGGTATCGGAACATTGAACACAAGGACACCCAGGGAGTCCTGGTGATCCACCTGCAGGCGGAGGCAAGGCTGGCGGGCCTTGGCTCGGACGGAAAGCCCGTGCGAGCTATTGAATTCTGACGTGGAAAAGGATGGATACTCAAGGGAGTGCTAATGTGTCACCTGCAGGCGCAGCATGGCGGAGGCAAAGCTGGCGGGCGTCGGCTCGCACAGGAAGCCGGTGCGGCCGTGTGCCATGCTCTCCCGCGGGCCGCCGCTGTTACAGGCAATCACGGCGCGGCCGTGCGCCATCGCCTCAAGCGGCACGATGCCGAAGTGCTCGTCCGTGGGCGTGTACAGCACGCCGGCGGCGGCCGCCAGCAGCAGCCCCTTCTGCTGCGCGCTGAACGACGGCATCAGCCACACCTGCGGCAGCGCACAGAATGCAGACGCTCAGAAACCGAGGGCTTTGAAGTGGGAACCTTGGGAACAGCACCGCGGCGGTGGCCGCCAGCAGCAGCCCCTTCCGCTGCGCGCTGAACGACGGCTTCAGCCACACGTGCGGCAGCGCATAGCGAAAATCCTCACGTTGAGGATCTGTGAGTCGAGGCCAGCAAGAGCTTGTTTGGCCTTTGTTTTGCCTCGAGTCAAGGCCGGCAGAGAGCAGGGTTGCCCCAAAGGATGTGTGAACTGCATGCACGCATTTGTTCAGAATGGGCATCACCCTGGTGTCAACCAGCCAGCAATAGCAATATAATGCACAACGGACCTGCTGGGTGAGGTCCAGCTCGTGGACGAGCTGCACCAGCTCCTTCATGTAGGCGCGCGCCTCCGGCAGCCGCTCGTCGTAGCCGCCCGCCACGATCAGCTTGCAGGCGGACGCCGCAGGCAGCCCGCGGTTCAGACGGTGCAGCGCCCGCACGGCCAGCTCGATGTTCTGTGGGGGTACGAAGTCGCCAGTGCCTCGGAGCATGTGGCGCATGCTGCATGCATTCGCATGTCGAATCATGGTGCTTGACCGATGCAACAGGACAGCGGCTGCAAGAATGGTGTAGAATCACCGGCGATCGCAGGTGGATAACTGTGGGCGGGCTCACCTTCTTGCGCTCAAACCGGTTGATGGACAGGAAGCAGCGGGAGGTGCCCAGGAAGCCGATGAGCGCCGACGGCAGCTTGGCGCTGCTGCGCCTGTTGGCCGCGAGGTCCTCCGGCCAGGGGATGCTGACGGCGGGGTACAGCACGCCCGGCACGACGCCGCGGCGCTGCAGTATTCGGAACGTGTCGGCAAAGACGCCTGCGGTTGCCAGCCTGCAGGTGAGGCGCTGCATGAGGTATGCGCCCGGCAGCGTGTAAGTGTGTGCCCGCCAACACGTTTGACAGGATGACAGGCTTGTCATGTTGTCTCCTGGGCAACACACGAGCTTGCCTCTGGTGAACTTGCTGTTGACGAGTACGCAGTCGGCGGCGCCGGTGGAGCGCTGCTCGGCCCAGTCCAGGGGCAGCCGGTACAGCGCGTGCAGCTGCGAGCGGCGCCGCGCCAGCAGCAGGTCCGGGAAGTGGCAGTAGAACAGCACCTGCGCGAATTGCAGAATCGTCTGTGTAGGGCGATCGGCGGGCGATGCAACACTGTGCAAGCTGAATCTGTAGCTGTGCCCAGGCATTTGCATGCTGGACGCACCTTGGCGCTGGTCAGCAGGTGCAGCAGCGGGATGACGACCGACACCTGGTCTACGATGACGATGTCGTATTGCCGCCTGTTCCGCAGCACACCAGCGGGTGAGTTGCTCTGGCGACTCACCCGAGGCTGCGCTGCCAGGTAGTGAGGGGTTGTTGGCATGCTATCTGTTGAGCAAGCGCAGCCTGCGGTGGGTCGCTGAGGCACCACACACAGCCATGGCAGCGGCAGGTGCCACACTGTGAAGGCACCTGCTGACATTATGCAACAGCACGAGAGGGGAGAGAAGATTAAGCAACAGATCAAAAGTCGCACCGCCAGGATGTCCATGCCAGCCACAGGGCGGCCAGCAGGCAGCGGATGTAGGCGCACAGCGCCTGCGCCCTGTGGAACACATGGCGCGGGAACCAGCTGCCGGCCACAATCACGGGAAAGGTGCCGTCCAGAGTCTCCTCAAAGCAGTGCTCCGGGTTGTGGTGTGCCGTGTACACGTGCACCTGCACGCGGGACAGTCGGCCGCAGGCGGGTCAGTACGTAAGGCGGATGTAAGCCGCAGGAACAGGGCGCAGGCATGTGGCGCAAGGTGCCAGTGCCGACCCATCTCCATGATAAGCATCTCACCGTGTGACCCAGGCGTGACAGCTCGCAGGCCGCATCAACGATCAGACGCTCAGCGCCTGCAGTCGGCACCGCAAGTGCTGATTATCTCCGGCCGGGCCTCCCACAGTGCATGCCGCTGAGCAGGGCTCTGGCGTTGCAGAGCCTCAGCAGGTGCTCTGGTACCGCACCGCGGTTCTGCCAATTAACGCACCTCCGATGCCGAGGTCGGGGTGGCAGAACGCCACCTGCAGCCCGCCCATCTGCTGATGCTGCGGCATTACCATCATCTGCCGCCGCCGCTGCGTCACCGCACGCAGGAGTACATGCTGAACTCGGGTGACAGTTCCTCCAGGGTGTCCGTGCACAGGTTGGGCGTCTCGCGTGGCCCAAAGATCCTGATTTGCCGCAGGTGCGTGTCGCGCCCGTTCTGGTGGTTCACCTGCGGCACGAGGTGTTTCATCGTTCCGGCCCTGGCCCTGGCCGACATCTGGTGCTGCGCTGTCCAAAGGCAAGCACTCGCCAACATACGAAACTGTGCTTCAAGTATATTTGTCAGAAAGGCTCACCAGGATGGCCACTTGCACCAGATACGCCTTTAGCGGCTTGCTGTCCCTGCCGAGCCATAAAGTCTTCCATTTGACGAAGATGGCTCGACAGCTTGCGCGGATACCTTCAAATTGCCACATGCGACGCGGCAGCACAGGTAAAAGCCGTCTGTCAGGTGTATGCACAGCCAGGTGCATCCTTATCATCACAGCATGAGAACCGGCAAGCCGACGCACTGTGCGACCGGCAGCTGCAGCGGGATGTGCTTCCAGCCCTGCGGGGTGCTGAGCGTCTCCAGGTGGATCTCCTTCAGGTCCGAGTGGTTGGTGCCGGCGCGCACGGAGATCTTGCTGGGCGTGTAGCTCTCGTCGAGCTTGTGGTCCAGCAGCAGCGCGACGGCGGTGAGCTTCACCTGCAGCGAGCGCCATGCTGCCGTCAGGACCGCCATGTCAGCCACTGCACAGATGGCACCGGTCTCTCTTTCTCCCCATTTCTGCAGGAACCTGGCTACAGTAGGTATTCGTTATGCAAGGCCAGCGCAACTACCTTGCGCTGGAACTGGATGTTGACATAGTGCGGCTGCGCGCCGTCGCTCTGCCAGTATGTGTCGTCCTTTCCGTCACGCAGAGCCTCCACGCCGTTGCCGGGCTTTGCGCTGGTCACCTGCATGCATGCAACAGACCTTTGAGAGCAGTTTGCGCCAGAATTTTCCAAGCGGCGCAAGCATGCGCACGGGACCCCTAGCTGTCAATGACGGGCATTTTGTAGCCCTAGATCTACGGCGCACCGTCCAGACGGCGAGATGGCCGATTTCTCTGTGCAGAGGTCCCAGGCTGAGCATTCCCCGCTGCCTTGAACTCTTCTTGCTCGGCCAACTGAACTGGATGGTTCGAGGTGAAGCGAGCGTTGTGGCGTACTGCCGCGACTGTTGGGGCAACAACTGATCGATTTCCGAGATGTCTTGCGCAAAACACTTCTGCTTGCACCAATGCGCACCATTTTAGCGAGCATGGAGGGGCAACATTTTGCACACGCCAAGGACATCCAGTGCTTCCAGTGCTTCCATGCATTTTCAGAAGCGAATTTTCGGAAAATTTGCCATTGTGTCAAGCTTGGTTTTGCTATAAAACAGCGTGCAACCAAAAAAATAGGCTCTATCAGCGAGCTTGTTGCTCTATACAGAGCGCGCAGGTTTGAAAGAGGGCATCAGTTGCGAAATTCCGTTGCAACGAGTCTGCTGAACAACCGGGCTGCTCAATCGCTGGTGTATCCATGAGCAGTCAGTAGCAGCACCATGAAGCTTTAAATTCCCTGACACGAGCATACACCAGATAGCTCATCATGAGTGTCCCTGGCATGGGCCACGAGACCGTGGACTTAGCTGCAGACGATACCAGCAGTTCTGACGAGGCGTCTGAAAATGATTCCGAGCCTCTGATGGAGCAAATTCCCAATGATGACGAGGCGGTGCCGATGGATGGTGCGCATTGCATGCATCCCGCCGCAGAAATGGCTTGGCAGTGCTGCATTATATTCGGCATCAACATCTGCTACAGGTTGATGATAAACACATTCCATTGACATTCAGAGTCGGGTCCCATCACGGAATTCAGCAACGCGAAGCCTAGAAATTCGGCCCACTTTGTGTCCGGCGGCCTGGAGGTGCGCAGCGGCATGCATGACCCCCCTGCTCGCATGTCACGTCGGCAGAGAAATGCCAGCTGATGCAAGTGCCATGGCAGGGGCTTGGCTCGCTAGGCCATGCAGAGCCGCTGACGCTGTCAAGACCGATGGCTGACCGGTTTCCCTGCTGCCGGCAGTGGACGGTGCTGAACTACTCGCGCCTGAGCGAGAAGGAGTACTCCGAAAAGTTCGAAGTCTGCGGCAGCACATGGTGCGCAAGCTGCTCGTGGAGAGCAATGCTGCACTCCCACGTGCAACCACCACCGCATGCACCCATCAGTTTTCGTGGACAGCATGGCAAGGGACCTCGAAACAGCCCTCGAAACTGTGCCGCAGGCGGATCCTGCTGTTCCCGCGCGGCAACAACAAGACGGCCGGCAGGTCGATGGCGGTGTACGTGGACTGCCCGGACCTGGACCAGCAGGTTGGTCGAATGCAAGTATAACTGCTTCTCTGGCTAGTTACCAGGTTCTTCCTCGTGTTCAACCCTTCCCCGTCTGTCTGTCTGCAGGAGCCGGGGTGGACGCTGCACGCGGATTTTGTCATCACGCTGGTGCACCAGGACGACGAGTCCAAGTCCATCAGGAAGGGTGCGTCGCCGCCTCTGTGTGGGCGGGGTGCCTCACTAAATACTGAACACCACCTGCTGGCATTGTCAAGCCACGGCGGCACAGTCTGGCTGCTGTTCCGCACGTTTGAGTCGAGGGCGCAATGCGACATCGCTATTATGAAGGGAACAGTTGTAGGGGTGCATCGCATCCGACTGCTGTCCCAAATGTGCCGCAGCCGGCTCGCACCCCTTTAACCGGTCGGAGGCGGACTGGGGCTTCTCGGACTTACTGTCGCTGGGCGAGCTGCAGCAGCCGGGCGCCGGCTGGCTGCGGGATGACAAGCTGCGCCTCCGGGTGGAAGTGTGCGTCAACACGCTGGACAGCTCATGCTACGACTCGAAGAAGGAGACGGGTTATGTGGGACTCCGAAATCAGGGTGCGCCGTGGCCGTGGGCCGGCATTTGGCATTGGCAAGCTTGCCTTGAAGCACGACTGTTGCCGCATGGGTTGCTGCAATCTGATGCACGGCATGCCGGCTGCTGTGCAATCCCCTCGCTGATGGTCGAGTGCCGACTGTGACCCTGTCTGCAGGGGCCACTTGCTACCTGAACAGCTGGCTGCAGACGCTGTTCAACATCAACTGCTTCCGGCAGGTGCGCCGGGCACATTGAGTCTGCGGTGACTGCATTGCGCCTGCGGCATTGAAGCGCGACATCGGTGATCGATCACGTCATCTCCCATGCCATGACGGCTCGCCATGGCTGCAGGCGGTGTTTCACATTCCAACGACAGAGGAGGATGAGCCACACAAGAGCATCCCGCTCGCCTTGCAGACTCTGTTTTACAAGGTAAGATCACAGCAGCTGACAAATCATGATGCCCATGCCTCTGGCACGCCCATCCTGCAAGTCCAGCAATACCCAAACGACTGACTGTCAGTGATGTGGCCGTGGCGCAGCTGCAATTCGGCAACAGGGCGGTGTCGACCCAGGACCTCACCAAGTCGTTCGGGTGGGACTCCACGGGCGCCTTCATGCAGGAGGACGTCCACGAATTTAACAAGATCCTCATGGAGGCGCTGGAGACCAAGATGAAGGCAAGCTGTTGATGCCTGGCACCTGCTGCACCGCCTGAAGTCCTAACCTACAGCAAGGTCTAACGACACAGGATGAGCGCTCGTCTAGTACAGCTGTCGGAGCATGCGCACTGCTTAGCTGCACAGCGGAGCCGGCGCCCTCATGCGCGTGCAATGTGAGGGAGCAGAGCCTCCAGCAGCTTCCGGCGCTGCCCTCACATGCAGGAGCGCCTGACGCAAGTTCAGCGTCAATCACCGCGGCGCGCAGGGCACCAAGGTGGAGGGCGTGATCAACAAGTTGTTCGAGGGCCAGATCCTCAAGTTCATCGAGTGCCTCAACGTGGACTATAAGAGCACCAAGAAGGACGAGTACATGGACATCTTCCTGGACGTCAAGGGCTGCAAGAACGTGTACGAGTCCTTTGACCGCCTGACCGCTGAGGAGCGCCTGGAGGGCGACAACCAGTACAACGCCGAGGGCCACGGCATGCAGGTTGGATTTGACATGCTCTTTCTTCTGTCTGTGGGGATGGGTTTATCGACATGGCCAGTACAACGCTGAGTCCGCAGCAGGAATATGCAAGTTTTGGAATATAAAGGTTTTGCGAGTCAAATGTGCGTGTGTCAATCAGTACAATGCTGAGGGCCATGCAGGTGGAATAACGGCACATAGTTGTGGCGTGTGTCTGGTGTGTGTGTGTGGCAGGTCTTGGAACGATGTCGTGGTGGTCATCTGGATTCCAGATTCTGGAAACGCGTCGCTTTGAGGCTGCAGCTTGGTCACCGCGGGCGTCAATGCCTGAACCCTTTGACGCCGTGATGTCTGATCATCATCCAGCAGACTGGGAGGGCTTTGCAGGTCGCACCTTTGAGGGTTGACGCTGCTGAGGCAGAGCGGCATCCTTTGGTGCAGGACGCCAAGATCGGCGACCTGTTCGACAACTTCCCGCCGGTGCTGCAGCTGCACCTGAAGCGCTTTGAGTACGACTTCGAGCGCGATGTCCGTGTCAAGGTGCGCGCCACACTGCCACGTGCAATCCAAATGCAAATTCAATTCTGCCTTGATCATAGAACTTCTCTGTTTATAGCACAGCACCACAAGCAGCTCTCGAGCCACAGTCCTCCAGGTCGACTCCCACTCCACAGGGAGAACAGCCAGCAGCATATGAGACTGCGCCTCCGCTAATTCCTTTGGAAAACTAAAGCCTACCCTATCTAACCCTGGCAACGCGTTTCGCAGATCAACGACCGGTACGAGTTTGAGGAGACGCTGGACCTGGACGTGGGGGACCGCAAGTACCTGTCCAAGGACGCGGACGCGAGCAAGCGCAACAAGTACAAGCTGCACAGCGTGCTGGTGCACAGCGGTGGCACGCACGGCGGCCATTACTACGCCTTCAGCCGCCCCGACGGCGCCACCTGGCTGCGCTTCGAGGACGAGAAGGTGGGTGCCGCGCGATGCACTTGAAGCATTTAGTGCTTCCATGCTGTGCTGCCGTCAAGTGGTTCCGGCTGCTGGCTGCCGTACTTGCCAGCCTGCACTGCCAACCTGCAATCTGTCAGGCGCTCAGCGCAGGCCCAGTTAGGCAAACTGTCAAACCTAAAGCTCATCGTCTGCTGCTGGCAGGTAACGCAGGAGGACGCGCAGACGGCGATAGAGGAGCAGTACGGAGGCGACGGGTCGCTGCCGCCCGCGCCCGGCTTCAGAAATGTGCTGGGGCCGTGCCTCGCCCGCTTCTCCAGCGCCTACATGCTGCTGGTGGGTGCAGCCTAGGGAACAACCCGGGCTTTAGTTTGTCCAGAACCCTTATCCAAATATCTCGTTTTAAAGACTGTGCTGTCTGCATGCCCGAATGCTGCTGTCGCACATGCAATTCTGCATGCCTCACCATGAAAATGTGCGCTTTGCTGCCCGTCGTTTTGCACCTGAAAACCTGGTGTTGAGGATGACAAACATAATCTGGCGCAGTACATCCGGGAAGAGGAGTGGGATGCGGTGATGTGCGACGTGCCGGAGACGGCTGTCGCGCTGCACCTACGCGAGCGCCTCAAGGTCCCCATTTCCTTGTCACGCGACATGCAGACTTGCTCCAGCCATGCAAACCATGATGTCTGTCTTGTCGACCTCGGTGCGTCATCAAGGCGAAGTACTGCGCAGCTCCTGCCAGCATGGCGACTGAAGGCCAGTCGCAGTCGCGCGCCGTCTCAGATGGCCCGGGACGAACAGCCTGGATCTTGTACCTCTGCTCACTCATTATGGCCTTGCTACGGGGCAGGCGGAGGAGGCGGAGCGGCTGCGGCTGAAGCGGGAGCGGGACGAGGCACACCGCTTCACCGTCATCAGGGTGGCCACCTCCGCCGACATGCAGGAGCAGATCGGGCGCGACACCTTCTTCGACCTGGTCGACTTCTCCAAGGTGTGCCAATTTTTGTAACAGCACTTCCCCATATCAGCAAGCCATGCTGCATGATGTGAATGCTGACTGCAGCTGCACGTGGGGTCTCGAAGTGGCGGCTCGAAGTGGCGGCCGTCGCTACACCTCTGCTGGCAGCTGGCGGCCTGAATGACCCTTCATCAGAGTTGTTTCTGCTGCTCTGACACCGTGCGTGCACTCCTGTGACGGTGTTTCGTCGCAAATGCAGGTGAAGTCGTTTCGGGTGCAGAAGCAGACGCTGTTCGGCGAGTTCCGCGGCCAGCTGGAGACAGAGTTTGGCGTGCCGCGGGCCCGGCAGCGGCTGTGGTTCTGGGAGCAGCGCCCGAACTTCACGCTGCGGCCCTGGCAGCCGGTGCCGCCGGACGCGGACGAGCAGCAGGTGCAGACAGTACGGACGCCGCGCAATGTCAAGAATCCGCATCAGCAGGGCGCCAACGAGCTGTTCCTGTGGCTGGGTGCGCTGCTCTGCATTTTCTCCTCCCTCGCCATGCTTTACTTGCAGCAGTGTCTTAGTATAGGCAGAACCCTTCTACTGTGCATATTACGTGTCGAAGTTGCACTGCAATGTGGGTCCGCGCAAGACGTGCAGCACGTCTCCGTCAGCGGATTCCTGAGTCGTGCTGTCATACGACGATGCACTGCCTTGCGCAGATGAGACAGGCAGTTGTCCGGAAACCTCCTGCTGACGCTTGCTCAAGACTCCATTAGTTGTGTGTACTGGCTACAGAGGACGTCACATCGGGCAGAACGGCGCTGAGCCCCAGCGAGCAGATCCTGTTCTTCTTGAAGCACTACGACCCGCGGGCGGGCACGCTGAAGCTGGTGATCCACACGCTGCTGCACCCGGGCATGCGGCTGTCCCTGCTGGCCGACAAGCTCGCCGCCAAGCTGTCGCTGCCGCGGGATCGCCTGAAGGTGCGCCGCCCGGCTCCAGAGGCAGAGTGGCTTGGTGCAGCTGAGACCTGCCGACCGAGGCGCATGATCATGACTCCTTCGCCCCCTTCACTCTTTTGTGAACCAGAGCGCAGCCCAGCGCATGCTGCCCTGTGTGCTCGCAAGGTGACAGTGGCACCAGGGTTGCTGCTTGCAACGGCCGGCACACACCAGCCGCTGTACAGGTTGATTTAGAATATCTGAATTTCAAAGAACAAAATTTGCCGACGCGCAGTTCATGGAGGAGGTAAAGTACGACCCGTACCTGATGCTGGAGCCGCTGCCGGAGGCGAAGACCATCAAGCAGCTGCAGCCGGAGGGCACCATCCAGGGCGACATCATCATCTGCCAGGAGGCGCTGCCGAAGGTGTGACAGCTTGTTCAGCCACTGGGAGCAGTTGGGATCGCATCCTGTGATTGGGTTTCAACATGGGTGAGCAGTCTGTTCCGGGATGCGGTGGCGATATGCACTTGTGTGGTGGTGCGCCAGGCGGGCTATTCATGTTGCATTATGCTATGAAAGCGCAACGGGGCAGAAATGACCCAGGACATTGAGGCGTTTGGCACCTGCCCACAGGCGGAGGTGGAGTCTGTGCGGCATCCCACGGTGGAGGCGTTCCTCATGTACATCCAGCTGCGGCGGGTCATCACCTTCAAGCGACTAGCGGAGCCCAAGGTGCGCCGCAGCTTTGAGCTGTTGCAGCAATCTGGATGCATCGTGCACCACCCAATGGTGCTGGCGGCAGCCTTGCCGACCACAGTCTGTGCAGTTGTGCATCTACCTGGTATCTGAACCTGTCCTCTCAATCTGTTTTATGACGATTCCCGCAGGAGGAGGGGGTGAAGGTGGAGCTGCTGGGGAGCGCGGGCTACGAGGGCATCGTCACGGCGGCGGCTGCGGCGCTGGGCGTGGCCAACCCGCAGCTGCTGAGGCTGACGCAGCACTACATGTGGACCGGCGGCCCGCTGCGGCGCTCGGTCAAGTGGACCGACCCCGACCTCACGCTCGACAAGCTGCTGCCGTCCCCCGACGCGCACTTCTTGTATTACGAGGTGCGCTCCTTTTGTACGATGGTCATGCAAAATAAAGTGCTTTTGTTGTTCGAATGAGTGCCTGTGGCTGTTGGGTATCCGAGCCTGCACTCGCCACCTCCATGTTATGTCTGCCTGTTTCAGTACTTGAAGTCGAGCACTGATGCGACGGAGTCTTGCACCGGCGCAGGTGCTAGAGATGCCGCTGGCGCAGTTGGAGCAGATGCGGGAATTTGAGGTGGGCACTTGCACCCGGTGGCAGGGCACTCCTTGAGGCAGGCAGTGCTTCGAAATGGCCACATGAACCCTGCACATGTCGTGCTTGCTGAAAATTTTATATGTTGACACTGGACATGCATCGGCGCATTGGACCTGTCGACTGTGCGGCGCAGGTGGTGCTGCACAATGCGAAGACGGAGGAGGTGGGGCGCTTCCGGCTGTGCCTGCACCGGGACATGGTGGTGGGCGACGTGCTGCGGCTGCTGCGCGAGCGCGCCGGCGCCGCCTGGGCCTCCAAGCCCCTGCGCCTACTGCAAGTCCGCGACTCCGAGCTCTTCAAAGTGAGGCGTGCCTTGCCATCTGCATATGCATTGCAAAAGCCACTGCCCTGCACTTGCTGTTCAATGGTGGTGCAAGCCCAACCTTACCTTACCCAAAGAGCGGCTGCAGACGAAGCATTCTTCTTGAACTTCCCCCGCCTAGGGCCAGGTGTTGTGGCACGAAATAGCTTCAGTCAAGTGCTGCTGTACTGGCGTCGCAGTTGTGCAAGGACAGCGACCACATCGTCGTCTTTCCAAGAGACTGTCCTGCCAGTTCCTTACTTTGAACTACGGATCCCCATGCCGCTGCAGGTGTACGAGGACAGCGACAGCATCGCGGACTTCAACGACTACTGGCAGCTGGCGGCGCACGAGGTGCCGGGCGACGAGGCGGACGCCGCGGCAGCGGCGGCGCCGCAGCAGCCGTCGCAGCCGCAGCCGGTGGCAGAGCAGCAGCACCTGGTCCGCATGCGCCACCTGCCGCCGCCCAGCGATAGCAGCGAGAAGCCGGGGCTGCTGGTGCGCTCTGAAAAGGAATTTATGTTGACAGGGATTTGGCGCCAAAGCAGCCTTCAGACAGCAACAAATGCTGCATGCTGCATGCCGCATTGCACACCCATCGGATGCTGACAGCACAATTTTCATTATTGTGCCAGCGACCTTTCGAACTTGCTACTCTTCCAGTCTGAGGTGCTGACTTTGTGGTGAGTTGATCTGCGTGTCGTCATGTGTGCGCAGCCGCGGGCGCCGTCGGCGTTCGGGGTGCCCTTCGTCATGGCGGTCAGCCCGACGGAGATGATGGCAGCCGTCCGGGCGCGCGTACAGGCGCGCCTGGGCGTCCCAGACATGCAGTTTGCAGACTGGCGCTTCAGGTGCGAATGCTCACTGGGCAGCCAACGCAGTCATTGCAGCTTCCACGGCTTGCACGCTTCTGAATGGCACTGTCCAGTGTCCAGCTTCTTCTTGCAGTCTGGCTCCTCAAACAAGACACTGCTTCAGCATCGATGCGCAGCAAGCGACATGACGTGCAACTCAGCGTGCATCCGGGTATCAGAATCCCCGCGTGTTTGTGCAGGTTTGTGCCAGACATGAGCAGCAGGACGGAGTACCTGGAGGACAGCGACCTGCTGGCGGCCAAGTTCGTGCGGCGCAGCGGCGACGCGGGCAGCCGCACCAGCGACGGCGACTACCTCGCCCTGGAGCACCCCGACACCGGCCCCAAGCGCCAAAAGCGCGTTGTCCGGTGCAGACTGCCACCGGATCTTTCATGATCCATGTGTCGACAGCCATTGCTCCCAGCATGGTGGGCCTCTGCTTTCGGCACGGTGCAGGCTCTCTACACGTAGCTGTGCTGCGTTGCACGAGGTGAGGCCATGATGCAAGCTGCGCTTTTGCGAGGCACCTTGTGGACCGTCTCTTGATATGTGTGTGTGTTTTGTGCCGCAGGGACTCATTGCTTGCGGAGCGGCCAATGCGGATAGGGTAGCATGCAGCGAGCTGCGTTAGAGAGTTGTTCATGACGTTGGCTTTGACCGTCCCGAGTTTACATGCGACGAGGGCGCCTGCGGCACATTCTGTGTTTGCCTTTCCCCTGCCCGTCCTGGTTACCTACCTACCTATTGTACAAAATTGAAACGCGTCCCATTTTTGGAGAGCGTGAGGACTCCTGCCTTGAAAGATGTCGGCTCTCTTCCCCAAGCTAAACAACCTCAAGACTTGGAAGCATTCCGCACAGCCGCCTCACCAGCCGGTGCGGGAGTACTGCGTGATCGTGCCGGCGGCGCTGCTGGCGTAGAAGCTGCCGGTGCGGCTGTTGTACACCAGCGCCGTGGTGGCCCAGCCTGCGGTCAGATCATCTGAGAACTCAGCAGCAGCCGCAGCCGTATCCGTGATGAAGAATTTGCGGTGCGATCTGGGTGCACCATGAGATGCCCAACGAGCAACTGGTCTCTAGAGTACTTGCAATGTGTCTTCAGTAGATACATGGTCTCCCCAGGGGTGCAGGACAGGGCCCACCCGCGGGCATGGGCAGCTTCTCCACGGCGCCCTTCGCCTCTGACGGGTTGACATGGAAGATGCCGCCCTGGCACGCCACCAGCAGGCTGTCGCCCGGGCCGCTCGCCGCCATCGCCGTGATACGCCTGCAGCCAGAGTGGCAAGTGCTCTTGAGGCGGTAGCACTCAAGTCCCAAGATCCAAAGCTTGCCCAGTAGAGGTCTGCCACCTGCGCTTCCCATGTCTGCCGCTTTCCACTTCACAACAGCTAGGCACTGCTCAGGTTTGGAGAACGCGCACTCGCCAGGGAAGCCGCGCAAACGATGTGCAAGAGGAGGTTGAAGGGGGTTGTGCGCACCCGTCGCCCAGGGCGATGGTGCGGATGGGGTAGGCGGCGCGGCGCGGGTCCCACAGAGTGATGTTGCCGTCCACGCCCGCCACCGCCAGCACATGCTCCTGTACCTGCAGCACATGCGTCACCGCCGCGCCATGCGCAAACGTCTGCATCGGCGCCGTCGGCTTGCCCATCATGTCCCACCTGCGGCAGGCGGCGTCGACCGGTCACAAGCCTGCCCAAGGACTGCCGATGTGTACACCAGCTCAAAACAACACAAGCAGCATCCCGACATATCACACGGTTCCTAGGTGAGGCTTGTGCGCGCCTGCACGGCAGAGCAGCCTGCGCCTCGCAATCGAATCTCATGCACCCAATGGGGGCTTTACATAGGGTTTTGCAGGCGCACATGTGGGCCTTGCCGTCGGCGCCGCCGCTGAAGAGGCGGATGCCGAAGGTGCTGCGGTGGAGGCTGGTCACCGCGGCGGCGTGGGCGCGCCACTCGGCCTTGGCCGGCAGCGGGCGCGCCCCCGTGCGCGTCTGCGCAAACACCAGGATGCTGCCGTCGAAGGCCGCGGCGCAGGTCCCCGTCAGCGGCCCGCCCCAGCCGTGAAGCGAGACGACCTGCAGGGAGTGGGGGAGCACGATCGCGGCTCCGACATGTGCTCGTTGGACAGGGGCACAGATCCCCGGACAACTGACCTTATGATAAATTTCCTTTCTTTCCCGTGCACACCGCCCCTCGACTGGCGATGGCACAGCACCCCGTCCAGCTGATCCTCCTTGTCTTTGCCTTGCGCACCACCCCTCGACCGGCGATGACATGCATCGAGTTGAAGTGAGGTGCCGGGCAGGTGGCGTCCTGCCTCGCAATGAGGACAGTCCTGAAGCAGCTGCAGGCGTGTGGTGTAGTGCCCGCATGCAGTCCGCTGAGAACGGGACTTTGTCTTGAAAACAAACCTTGAATCTGTAACCTTCAGACCCTGCAAATCACCCACCTGCGAGGCGCGCTGGAAGGCGGGCGCGCCGGGGGGGCGCGCTGGCCGTAGCGAGTAGGCGACCTTCTCCGCGAGGAAGGCCTCCTCGGGGCTGAGGGAGTGCACCGTGACGGCGGGCTCCCCAGACACCGCGCCGCGCGTCGCGACCAGCAGCCGCTGCATCAGCGGCTCCGCGTCGAGCCCCCCCACTGGCGCGTTGTCCTTCATCTGCGAGTGCATCAGCTGCGCAGGCACGCGCGAGCGGCGTCTTTCCGAATGCTGATTTGCTGAATACATGTTTATGGAAGACACTGAGGCACACGAGTGCGTCAGCCAACCACACAGGAGCAGCATCACAGCGCCGTCGACCCCCCAAACAAACGGCTCGTAGATTGATAAATGACAGGTCAACATGAGTGTGGTTGTTGGATGGACTTGAAAGGTGCTTCGTGGGCAGGCATGACCGGCAATGCGACAGCGGAGCTTCGATGTGCCATTCAGGCACAGATTGGTTGGCCAAGGTCACCATGAGGCCCGGCTCGCCACTGGCTCGGCGCGCACTCGACAGCTCCCATAGATTTACCCTGTGATGCAACAAAAATGCCAAGATTTGGGCTGCAGGTGTGCCTCACCGCAGTCCTCAGCAGATCAATGCCCCAGGTGTGCCCGGATGTCAGTGCAAAAGCGCGCTGCGAGTGCGGTTGTCAGCGTCACAATCGTGCGGCTCACATGCGGTCCGATGCGGTGATGAGCCAGCCGCCGTGGCCGTCGCCGCCGGGGAGGCCCTTGAGCGCGAGCGCGAAGGCCATGGCGGTGACCGCCTGCCCGTCGTGGTCCACAGCGTCCGTCGTCCACGTCACCTGCCAGTCGCTACTGCGCCGCACCTCCTGCGCGGCCTACAGGGCACCACCGTTTCGATTCCCTATCGGTTATTTGATTATTATGTTCTCATCAGCCTCGTCCTTGCGAAAAGTTAGAAGGGACGTGTCAGCCTCATGATGCACAGTTTTGCCTAGTGGGTGCTGGGATGTGAGCACCTGGCGTGAGGGGGCTGGCGCCGGCGCCGGTGCCAGCGCCGCTTGCCGCTGAGGCTGCGGGCGCGGCTGAGCTGTTGGTACCGGCGGCTGCGGGCGCGGCTGAGCTGTTGGCGGGGGCGCAGCTGCGGCCGGCGGGCGCTGCCATGGCTGCTGCGGCTGGGCCTGCGGCTGCAGCCTGGTCTGAGGATGCGGCGGCGCAGCGGCTGATGACGGCCTGCAAGATCCGTCAAGAAGCAGATTTGCCAACGGCACAAGGGATGTCAGACGTGCAATGTTGCATCTCATGTGCGCGCCTGCAGCAAGCGCACCTGGTGCTCTCCACTGCTGCTTTGAGCCTCTGCACCAGCGCTTGCAGCTCGCCTCGATTGAGCTCCAGTTCCACTGCGACATGGCCTAGCGCCATGATCGCCGGTGCGACCGCGGCCATGGTCCCCGGAACCTTGGGGAGGTTGTCAAAGATGGCCAAGACTTTAAGAAGTGGCTCTCGGGCGCCGCGCGCCCGCGCCAAGCTGAATCAACAGATGCCTTCAGATGGGGCACGACAGAACCACAAGGTTCGCCAGCAAGCATGAACTATCGTCAACGATAGCGCGCATATGCACCACTGCTCAAGTGGGTCAAGGGTTTCAGGGGCCGAGTTTAAATCTCTCGAGTCATGCAACATGCTTTAGCATGCACTGGCTCACAAAAGACGCGCTTTTGCGGTATCTAGAGTCTTAGGGTTCAGGGGGTGTTGGCGTTTGTATCTTTATTTACCTTTAAATAATCAACCTTTTGATTCCCAGTATACACTTTTAGCCTCCAGTGAGTCAAACCCTAAGTGTCGTCGAGGAGAAACCTCCGACGTCTTCCGTCGGTCTGCTCTCTGGGCGTGTCGGTCCTCTGTGCCCACAACTATTCTTTGGAACTCGCTGACGCCCTGCCGTGCGGCTAGTTACCCACACGACGCCCCTGCAGAAGCCGTTGTAACAAATGTAGAGTTGAAGATTCTTTTGCGGCGCCTTAGCATCTCATAAAACGGGGAAAATTTAACGCAGTTTTCTCTCCCTGATGCGCACGATAACGAGGGCAGTTTTGTTGTTGTAAAAGTGCCCTCAGCTGAAGTCGACGAGCATGTCCCCTTTCATGTTTTCTTTCAAACTTCCATCTTTCAGCTAGCGAATCGCCTGTGGCGAACGCCAATTGTTCCCCTCGCTATTCTGACCCACTTTAGGAGCTCTAACTTTTTAGCTCGAGATACTTAATGATTAGCACTGAATGAATGAACGAACGGGCTCAAAGCGTTTTGATTGCTGCAAAACTTGAGATATTGATTGGATTTCAGCTGCAACTCGTCCTATATTCTGTTGTGCTGGACGTGGAAGGCTGCGATTGCATCGATTCAGTGCCCTAAAAGAAAGTTGATCCGCCAACGCCACCACTAGTCTTGCAACACCGCACAGCCAGCATGCTTCCTCTGCAGCGGAGTCTCAACAGTGGCCTGCCATGCTTGCACAAGCAGGCGGTCCTGCCGTTGAGGGCCCTTCGCAGCAGCCGACCCGGCAGATCGCAGTCTCTCGCCGTCAGCAACGTCGCCAGCATTGGCGCTGCTGGTGCAGACGCAAAGAAGATTGAGAAGACTGCGTACAAGGGCTCAGAGTCGATCGGCCTTTCCCTGGACGTTGACACGCTCCAGAAAGACATCAAGCGGAAGGCGGAGGTCATCGTCGGAAAGACCGATGTGGGAAAACTCTCGCCCCAGGAGGCGTACCGCGCGGTGGCATGGAGCGTGCGCGACGCGCTCCTGGACGCATTCTTCAAGACGCAGGAGCACTGGGAGTAAGTTCCGAGACACCGCCCTGCTCCTGCGAGAAACCGCGCCACTGTAGGTCGAGACCGCTGCGGCAGATGATGAACATATGGCAATGCAGCGATGTCTCTGACATGCCTGCCTACTCGTGCAGGAACCAGGACCCCAAGTTCGTATACTACCTGTCGGGTGAGTGACGGACCGATCTGATCACTGGGCTCTGGTGCATGGTGCGGCATCGTGTGATGCTTGATGTACAGCTGCGCGCTCTGCCGCGCTGCAGACACTGGTCCTGCTACCCTAGTTGCCATGCATCTGGGGTGGTGGCATATGGTACGCTTTCAGCGGCAGGCCCGCCGCATCCACATCACCCGGCACCAAGCCGCCGCGCATGAGCATCGCGCATGCCGCAGACTTCGATCACATGCCTGCCCGCAGCTGAGTTCCTGATGGGCCGGTCGCTGACGAACGCGGTGTACAACCTGGGCGTTGATGGCCCCTACGGCGAGGCCATCAAGCAGGTGGGATTGCCAGCGCCTTGCCCCAGGCAGCGTTTTGCCCCCAGCGCTGTTAACGTCAATCAGGCCTCGCCTGTCACAGCCAGCCATGCCGTACCTATGCATGCTCATGCTGCTCACTGCACAGAAACCTTCTCGTGATGCACGCATGCACGAGTGCTGGCACCTACAATTGGCCAGCCCCCTGACTGCAGCACGTGCACCAATGCGCTGCAGCTGGGGTACAGCCTGGAGGAGCTGGTGGATGCGGAGCAGAATGCGGCGCTCGGCAACGGTGGCCTCGGCCGCCTGGCCGCCTGCTTCGTGGACTCCATGGCCACGCTGGACTACCCCGGCTGGGGCTACGGCATCCGCTACAAGTACGGCATGTTCAAGCAGGTGGGAGCCCCGCGCTTTGCCCCCATACGTGCTCTTGCCGTCAAATTAAGTGAGTTGCCAGGCCCAGCCATGCTCAGCCCCAAGGCATGCGCACGCAGTTCACTGCAGCATTCTCTCTGACTCTGGTCCGCCCAATACATGCATGCGTGCCTGAATGCTGCCAGCGGTTGAGAGTGCTTTACTCGATGCGGCATGGCACCAAATGCAACTGCTCCTGGTGCGCACAGGGCCTTGAGAAGGGCTTTCAGGTGGAGCTGCCGGACATCTGGCTGGAGAACGGCAACCCGTGGGAGCTCAAGCGGCAGGGCATCAAGTACCCCGTCGGCTTCTATGGCGAGGTCAAGGACGGCAAGTGGGTGCCGTCTGAGAAGGTGGGGCCTCTGTAAGGGTTTGAAACGGCGCAAACCACCTCATGGCATCTACTCAGCAAGGCTGGACGCCGAGGGCACTCTCTGCACAGGTCTGTACAGGTCAGGCCAACACCCAGGGGCAACAGCAAGGATCGACAATGAGGGCGCACTGGCAATGCGTCTGCAATTGCGCTGCTGCAGGTGTTCGCACAGGCGTATGACAACCCCATCCCGGGCTTCGAGACCAAGACGGTGGGCAACCTGCGCCTGTTCGAGGCGGTGCCCGAGACAGAGCTCAACCTGGACGACTTCAACAAGGGCGACTTCGCCAAGGTGCCACCCCTCACAGCCCGGAGTGTCTGGTCGCAATCTCTTACAGCAGAGTTCCACTGCCGCCGACCGGCACGATCAGCACTGCATCCAGCCGCCAATGGCAGCCTGCCTGACACTGGCCGAACAAGTTGTCGCACGGCGCGCTTGCACGTGTTGCCACACTTTGAAGCCGTTCCGCGATTGACACTGCATTCCGGTGTCCCCGCCAGTGGGTGGAGGAGAAGCGCAAGGTGGAGGACACCAGCGCCATATTTGAGGTCTCGTCGAGACTGACTCTGTACATTACTCACGTGCACGCTCCGGTTCATCCCGTCAGGCGGTGGAGGAGAAGCGCGGTGCTGCAGCAGCTGCTAAACAGTACTGGCAACCTGTTGACAGTTCATGTCCCTCACATTGGGATTCTGGTCCTCCTTGCACAGGCGGTGGAGGAGAAGCGCAAGGCGGAGGACATCAGCGCGGTGCTGTACCCCAACGATGCCACCGAGTACGGCAAGGAGCTGCGCCTCAAGCAGCAGTTCTTCTTCGTCTCTGCCTCCATCCAGGTCCGCTCCCTAGTCTTCGTCAAGCCTCGGTGCTGCAGACGTCCTCATCAGCAGTGGAGCACGTTTGCTGCTGACGTTGCTGCTGCCGCTGGCGCTGACATCGCGTGTGGCGGGCCGTTCATCAAGGCATCGTACTATGCAGCTGCTGCTGTGCGAATGGCGAAGAGACACTTTGGGCAAAGGGCTGTGGCCAAGCCCTGGACCCTGCTGTTTGCAGGATGTCATGACCCGCTTCGAGGCCAAGCACAGCGACTGGACGACGCTGCCGGAGAAGGCGGTGTTCCAGCTGAACGACACGCACCCCACCATCGCGGTGCCGGAGCTCATGCGGCTGCTCATCGACGAGAAGGGGCTGGACTGGGACGCCGCCTGGGGCGTCACCAAGAAGTGCCTGGCGTACACCAACCACACGGTGTGGTGAAGACAATAGTTTGTTTCAATTGAGACTTGCAAGCTTCTTGTCAGCTCAGCAGCATGTGTTCTCCATTGGTGCAGCGCAGCTGCTGTATAGTTGTGTGGTGGTGAACTTTTACTTTTTGGTACAGGTGCTGCCGGAGGCGCTGGAGAAGTGGCCGGTGTCGGTGCTCGGCAAGCTGCTGCCACGCCACATGGAGATCATCGAGCGCATCAACGAGGAGTGGCTGACCATCGCCAAGGTGCACACTTGTGTTGTCTGTTTCTGCGTGCTGAGCACCACGTCTCAATCATGGTACCCCGGCGCTGTGCTTGGCTGCATGTGGGCCATGGCGCTGCGAGGTGCATCACGCTCCCAGGACTCAGCTGCTTTCATGCGCCAGCTGTGTGTTGAACCTTGCGTATGTGCTGCTCGTCCTGTTGTGCCCCACTGGCGATCAATGCACAGCTCCTGGGTCTGTGCTTCCGACCTGCTGTCCAATGCTGCCGCAGCCATACGCTGAGGCTGATGCCAAGGAGGTTGCAGCGGCCCAGAAGGAGGAGGAGGCCGCGGCGACTGCCAAGACCAATGGCGCCGTCAAGGCCGCTACCAAGGAGGAGCCCAAGAAGGTCAGCAGATGGCCACATGCCGTCACATGCTTGCGTGCGCGTCCCGTGCCGCGCATCCTGAGCTGTTGGGAGCTCTCAAGCTTGAGCCACGCACCACGATCACGCAACAGACGATCTCGCAATGATGCACTTGCATGTCTGGAATGCATGGTGCAGCAGTGTCTGCGTGTGCATCATACCCTTCTCGACCCAGACTTGAACACACCCTGCAGGACGAGAAGAAGGAGGAGCCGCAGCCGAAGGACCCGGTGGACGCTGCCCTGGAGAACTACAGCATCATCTGCACCAACCCCTGGGCGCCCGACGTCCCGTGCGCCTCCTCCCCTGCTTCATGTCCTGCAGCAGCCCGCATCTGTTTTGACACTTCCGTTCGACCGTCTGCCGCTTCGTTGCGCAAGCAGCCGAAAATGCCAGGAATATGCACATGTTAGTCAGCTATTATAATCGCCCTGATGTGCCTGTGCAAAACTTGCAGGCTGGTGAACATGGCGTTCCTGGCGACAGTGGGCGGCCACGCCGTCAACGGCGTCGCTGCCATCCACTCCGAGATCATTAAGGAGGACATCTTCCAGGTGAACTTTTGTGCATTTTCCCTGTGCTTTCAGGTTTGAAAGCAAGATTCTTCCAGCAGATTGAGGTACGTTTCGAACTGGACGTTACTGCGCATATGCCTGCGCAAGGCACTGTTCGTTGGAATGGAAGGCATGCTGCCGCCGCCGCCCGCATCTGTCCTCGTCTGTGCTGACGCTTTTCCGCGCCGTGTTGCAGGACTTCGTGAAGATCTTTCCGGAGAAGTTCCAGAACAAGACCAACGGCGTGACGCCGCGCCGGTGGCTGGCCTTCTGCAACCCGGAGCTGTCGGCGCTCATCACCCAGACGCTCGGCAACGATGAGTGGATCAAGAACCTGGACCTCCTGCAGGTGAGTACCGCTTCTGACACCCCGTGTCTCAAAGCCTCTAGACTGATTGTTCTGCAGCCAGCAGGACTGGCCTGCAGAACGATGTGCCTCCAAAACCGGCCCGTGTGCCCAGCTTTGCTTGCAGCGTGTGTGCACCATCTACGGACAGCAGCAATCAATCCTCCTGGCAGGCAAGAATTCTGTGCTCCTGCTTTTCATGTTTCCTCTGTTCGACCTGCAGGGCCTGAAGCCGTATGCGGAGGATGCGGAGTTCCGCAAGAAGTGGGCGTCCGTCAAGTACCATAACAAGCAGGCCTTTGCGGCAAAGCTGAAGGAGTGGACGGGGGTGGAGGTGCCGATAGCCTCCCTGTACGACATCCACATCAAGCGCATCCACGAGTACAAGCGCCAGTACATGAACATGATCGCCACCATCTACCGCTACAAAACGATCAAGGTGCGCCGGCTGTCAGCGCTCTCTCTTATCTTTCATCATATCTACGGCGCCGTCTGGGCAGTAGCGAGCCTTTGCGCTGTCATATGCTGCTGCACAGGTGATGACCAGCTATTCAGGTTGTCGATTATTGTCAGTTCGATGCAGCACCTTACCCTTGCGACAGCCTCAGATGCTGGGGACTGCTGCCTGAGAAACCTCCCCAAACCCTGAACCGCAGGAGGCGACGCCAGAGGAGCGGAAGAAGATAGTGCCGCGCGTGGTGGTCGTCGGCGGCAAGGCGGCCTCCGCCTACTACGCCGCCAAGAAGATCGTCAAGCTGGTCAACGCCATCGGCAGCGTCGTCAACAACGACCCCGACGTCGGCGACCTGCTCAAGGTATGATGATCTACAGCGTTCAATTTTGGATTGAAAAGACAACTGCTCAGTGAGCAACGCCGGCAACGGCCCCGACATCGGCGACCTGCTCAAGGTGTGTGCATGAAGACTCTGAGATGGGTACCGTGCTGCTGATAACGCCGAGCAGATCTGCTGCCCGACAGGCCGGTCATTGATTTTGGCGGTCAGGGGCCGCTTCCCACAATGTTGCCACCGAGCTGTCAACAGAATACGACAATCGTGGGCGCTGCCGCAGGTAGTGTTCCTGCCGGACTACAACGTGTCAGTGGCGGAGGTGGTCATCCCCGCAGCGGAGCTCAGCCAGCATATCTCCACCGCCGGCACAGAGGCCTCAGGTGCACCCGCCCATTAGTCATGCGGCAGTGCAACACATGACTGTCTGAAGTCTGCTCTGTCGCGACCATCAGTCAAGGGAGGCCTCGTCAGGCTCTAGGCCTGCCAGCCCATCGGATGCGAACCGCAGGTTATCAAAGCTGTCCGCTGCGCACAGGCACATCCAACATGAAGTTCCAGGCCAACGGCTGCCTGATCATCGGCACCATGGACGGCGCCAACATCGAGATCGCGGAGGAAGTGGGCAAGGAGAACATGTTCATCTTCGGCTTCGACGCCAAGGACCTCAACCGCCTCCGCAAGGAGCGCGCCGACTTCAAGGTGCGTCAAACAGCCATTTTTGACTTGTGACTTTTTGACTTTCCACCTCATACAGAGTTGGCACATGGCTTCGATGGCCTACAGTGTGACGACCTCCCTGCGCCAGGGTCGTGTCTGCTGCGCCTCGAAACAGTGGGTAAAAATTCAGCTGAAACAGCCAACGAGCAGCCGGGGCGCCAGCGACCTCCCCTGCAACACTGCCGCACATCTCAAAAGGCGCTGCCGCCGACCACACGCCCCTTGCTGTGCTACTGCAGGACTACGACCCGAGGTGGGTGGAGGCCTTCGACATGATCCGGAAGGGCGTATTTGGCGATGTGGAGTACTTCAAGGTCAGTCCACGCCTCTCTGTAGGGATTTTTCACTGTCACCACATGCGCAGCTGTGCTCCTCAGCATGTTTGCTGCGTGTTGTATCCCCCAAAGCATCACAAGTCAATGGAACTACAAGCATGATTCTACATGCCCATTCGCGCAGGACCTGGTGGATTCAGTGAACGACATGTCAAAGGGCAACGATTGGTTCCTGGTGGCGAACGACTTCGCGTCATACATGGACGCCCAGGTCAGGGCTCAACCCCCCCCCCCCCCCCCCTTTACTTGTTTTTCTGTTCTGTTGAGATCTGTGTGGGTTTGAGTATGAGTAAGAATCATGTTCTTTCCTGTCCGCGCAGGACCGGGTGGACGCTCTGTACGCGGACTATGACGAGTGGACGCGGCGGTCCATTCTGTACACCGCCACCTCGGGCTTCTTCTCCTCGGACCGCACCATCCACCAGTACGCGCAGGACATCTGGGACATCAAGCCGGTGCCGCTGCCCTGAAAAGGGTTGGAGGAAGATATTTCGTGTCGTGGGATGAAGGATAGCGCACTGCCGCTTCAAGTTGCGACCCCAACTGGCATCTGAGGCCTCATCGGCTGCCCTTTGGCCTGGGTGGCGACTCTCTTTTCTGCAATGTTGGTTTGCGCGTTTGGCGTTGAATTCATCACTAGCGGTTTGTTTGGGTGGACGACCTTTGAACGGAAATTTTAGGGTACACGACTGCGGCGGTTGAGCAGCACGTTTGAAGCGCTGCCGCATAATGTGCCATCGTTCCAGCTGGATAGAATACCTGGCATTGGAGCTGCTGGCAATCACTTGAGCATCCTCGGCTTCCCGCACACGCTTTGCATGCCACCCAAAACGCACTCAAATTCTGACGATGGCCGCCGGAATTCCGCCAGCCCACTCTTCTTGGGACGTTCGACTCGCCATCTGATGCTCAGGATTCGGCACATGCAACATCTGAAGCATCTCGCGCTGCATGACATAGCATCTTTGTTTACCATGTTCAACGACGCGGCGTCTGAGACCAAGGAATGCGGTGGGTCGCTATTCGATGCCAATGGGAGTCGTAGAGTTGCGTGTGGAGCAGCGCCGATGTGCTGTTTGCACCGTGTGCTGACACAATTTCATTCCTAATCACAGGCAATTGCGGAAGCACGCAGGGCCTGCTGCGCTGCAGCAGGTGCCACGGCGCCTACTTCTGCTCGGCCAGCTGCCAGCGCTCGCACTGGCCGTTCCACAAGGCCGCCTGCACGCGCAACGAGTTCGCGGACATGATAGAGGAGGGCGACCAGAAGTTTGCGACTTGGCTGCGCGCCCACGGCAAGCAGGCGGTGCTGAAGGACGACGAGGTGGACCGCATTGAGCGCGCCGCGGCAGCGGCCTGCGGCACGCAGAGCCGCGAGGAGGTCATCTCCAGCATGTACGGCCGTCTGGACCCGAAGCCCGAGGGTACGATCCAGTATGTATCAAGGGTCACCTGCAGCGTGATCGCCTTGGTTTATGTCATGGGATGTCCTGATGTGTGTTGTCGTGACCATGCAGCGCCGTCCTACAGTCTGGAGGAGCGGCAACGCATGCGGCTCCGTGAGGAGGCAGATGCTGTAGAGGTAAGACGAGCTGATATATCCTGATGTATCATGAAAGGAATGGTGCTGCACAAGCTGGGACCAACTGGTCGTAATTCCTATGATCCTGCGATGCGTTTCCGCAACTGCGCAGAGCCGGCAGTGGACGCCCGACCAGAAGCTGTGGCGGCAGATCGAGGTGCCCGCCGGGCTGGGTCTGGACTGCGACAATTACAAGTGGCGCCAGAACCAGTCGCACGTGGAGGTGTTTGTGCGCCTGCCGGGCTACGCCAAGTCGCACCAGGTGCGGCGGCCACCAGCCAGTGTGCTGAGTTGGCAGTGTCAGTAAACGACCAGTGCAAGTGCTGAAATACTAGAACCTGAGTCTTCTCATCAGCACTCCCGAGAGTTCGAATGCCATGGCCTGTGAGTTTTGTATTCACGCGAGAGCAGGTGGCGGTGGAGATCAGCGGGCAGCGCCTGCGCGTCAGCGCGGACGGCAACCAGGTCCTGGGCGGGGGCCTGCTACGCGCCGTCGTGCCACACCGCAGCCGCTGGCAGATGGCGGACGGCGTGGTGGAGGTCAGCCTGCTCAAGGCAAGAAGAATCATGAAACTCTAAGTTGTATGCTAGTGGATGTTACTCTTGAATTCTGCTCGATCAAGGCCATCTCCTGCTTCGCCTCTAGGCCAGCCACTTGATACACTTCCATTCTTTCTGCTCAAGGCCAGCCGCAAGGGCTGCTATGCGCCGGGCACGACCAATGCCGACACCTTCTGGTACCGGGTGTGGGCGAAGGCGCTGCCGCAAGACTGCCTGCCGGCGGCGGCCGCACCGCTGCACTACTACAGCAGCGGCTTTGAGGACGATGAGGCGCTGGCGCTCGCGGCGGCCGATGAAGCCGCCTCAAAGCGGCTGCGGCACCGGCAGGAGGACAGGCCCAGGCTCATGGCTGTGGTGTGAGATCGGTGTGCAACAAGAGCTCTTTCTGTATGTGCTTCGTCGACGTGGACTCGGATTGGACGAGGAGGAGGTACTGACATAAGATGGAATTTTGTGGGCGCGCAGCTGCTAAGCTCTCGTTTACATTGTGTTCGAAGCAATTCTCCGGTGTACATAAAACTACATGGCTCCTTGACTCTCATCGGCTTCCCATCCGCCCACAGAATTGCAGCTACGGTAGGCACTGCTGCGCCCTAGCATTGATGCCTAGGTAGCCGTGGGCACCGCCATGACAGCGCAATACACCAAGCGGTTCAAAACGAAGCGGTTCAAAACGATTGCATCATCAACAGAAATCAGGATTCTGAGGAAAACAAAACACAGCAAGCGGGCCTGGTTAGGACCGCATGCGCATGGCGGCACCACCGGCATCAAAAACGCTCACAGGGCAGTGCTGCTCATGAGCCCCAACAGGCGGTCGCGAGTGGCATTGTACGTCGCCTCCGGGTCGTCATCAAAGCCCGCCGTCAGCCCCTGCGTGACGTACAGATCCCAATCAGTCCACGTCTAGCGCAATATGACCGATTGGCAGTGTCCTTGGCATCTCGTGGGACACCAGTCTGCAAAGGCACAGCACACTGTGAAAGCTGTGTGCGGCAGCACTATGCAACAGGTGTCGAAAGCGCGCCTGCAGGAAGGACAGCTCGGAGGACTGCTGCAGGGTGGACTCCACGATGGCCACCGCCACGAGGGCGTCCTGCTCCGTCACCTGCTGCCGCGCCATCAGCCGCGTGTGCGCCTGAATATAGGTCAATAAAATCTGCTGTCAGCGAAAACAGACCATGCTTTTCCATCTCTTCTCCCTGTAGCTCGCGACACCATGCATGCTTTCGCGCAGCTGCTCTCAACGTTGCAACGGATGCTAAGATGCACAGGCTTCCTGATAACAGCTGCTCCCCTCAGCTTCCGACCGTCCGCGGGAGGGCCGCTGCATCAGCCACAACAGCATTCGCAAGCTCCCTTGTCGGCGCGCACATGAACACATGCAAAGACACTTCAAGACGTGCACAGCTGTGGGCACAAAAGGCACCTGGGCCAGGCGCAGCAGGGACTCGAGCATGCGGATGGTGGTGCGCGCTTTGAGGCGGTCCGCCAGCCGCCGCTGCAGCTGGTAGTACCGCATCAGCAGCTGCTCTGCCGCCGGCTGCAGCACCGGCGCGCAGCTGCTCCTCACCCAGTACACGTACTTCTGCAGCGCCTCTAGCGGCCAGCCCTGCGGCAGCATTGACACATCACGTTGAACAGCAATGAGGATCTCCTGCTGCGGCTTGTCCTGACATCGTGGATCAACGGCACCAACCGCATCTGCAGGGAACTGGCTCAAGCTGTGCGACATCGGAGTAGGTGAGACCTGCTGCCCCTGCAACACGCCGCCGGCAACCACCACAAGACCAACTGCCAGGCACGGCACCAAAGCCGATTGAGGCATTGTTCTGAAGCAAATGCCAGAGACAGCGGCGCCGGCACCTGCGTTGGCTGTCAGGCGCGGGCCGGCGCTCTGGTGCCCGTCCAGGATGAGGCTGGCGATGAGGTGGCGTCCATCTCCGCGTCATACAAACTTTACAAGTGCAAACCCGCGTCGACGTTTTCACCTGCGTCGGCTGCCGGCCGCGGGCGGCGCTCTGGTGCCCATCCAGGATGTGCGATGCGATGAGCGCGTCCATGTCCGCGTCCTTGCGGTCCACCAGCAGAAGCACGATGTCGAAGCGGCTGAGCAGGGGGCCCGACAGCGTCGTCGGCGCCACCTCCTGCTGGTACGCCCCCGGCTTGCGCTTGGGGTTCACCACGCCAAAGACGGAGGTCCTGCGGGGCGTCGTGCACGCAGCAGGGTTCAGGTGGTCCAAGCAGGGCTTCCCAGCCACAATCTTCACAGCCACAATGTTGCCGCTGCAATAGCCCTGGGGTGGGCATGACGGGCTGAGCAACCTTCAAGCATGTCGAGCAATGTGGCAGAGAGCACGCACTGCAGGCTGTTCAGGTCTCTGCAGCACATGTGGTCACTTGCAGAAGACCGAGTTGTCAAGCCGCAGCCCCCACCGGGTGTTGAGGGTGGTGAGCAGGCCGGCCTTGGCGATGCTGATGGTCTGCTGCTCCATGGCCTCGTGGATGGTGTCGCGGTCGCCCTCCTTTATGCCGTCAAACTCGTCGATGCAGCACAGCCCCCCGTCCGCCAGCACCAGCGCGCCCGCCTGCATTGGCCAGACCTGAGAGTCAACAACGCAGTGAGAAACAACGAGCAGGTCACTAAGACACTGCAACGCAGGTTGTATGGACAAGGATTATCGCGTCCAGCATCTCGACAGCCTGTATGCTCGAGATGCGCTGCTGCTGTGGATCGAGCATGACAACAGAGCTCATGCTGAGGTGCATCGCAAGGCGCCATGCATTGCCGAGTGCGCGTAAGGAGGGCAAGCACCCACCTGGAGGCAGAACAGCCAAACAAAAGACATAAGAAGTAGGTATAATCTTCCACCTGGAGGGACCAAGAGGCGCCGTCGCGCACGGCGGTGGCGGTGAGCCCAGCGGCGCTGCTGCCCGTCCCCGACGCCAGCACCGCGCGCGCACTCAGCTGCGACGCGTACTTCATCAGCTGCGACTTGCCTGCGCTTGCGGGGGACAGCATCAGCAGAGTAGTGGCAATTGCTTCCACTACAGTATATTCGGTGCATTGCCTCCACTGCAGGTTGCAAATCATTCCGTTCTGGCCATTGTGCCGATGGATCACCCAGGCATGGCAAGCAGCAGGACCTTCTCTGACGCCGGAGGAGCACATCGGTGTGAGCAGCCGACGCTCGCACAGCACCGCAGCAAGAAACAGCAAGAATTACAAAAGCCCCCACCGGTGCCGGGGTCGCCGACGAGCAGCATGTGGATGTCGCCGCGGATGTGCATGCCGGTCTCCGAGACGCGCGTGAGGCCGCCAATTAGCATGAGCAGCAGCGCCAGCTTGATGGCGAACATGCCATGCAGCTGTGGGCACACGCTCGCCACGATGGCGTTGCGGCCGATGAGCGGCGCCGCACCGTGGTGCGCCCAAAAGTCCTGCCCGTTACGTTATCAGAAATCGGTGAATTGATTGACAGACATAGCGCCGTTCATTGGAGAGACAGTGCAGCACCTGGAACGCGCTCTAGGCGACTGGTGGCAACGCTGCCAGCAGCACAACATGCGCTGTCATGGAGGTCAGAGAGCTGCTGGGTGCAGCAGCTGTGATGATTGGCAGCACTGCCAGGCGCCAGCGGCCCACAGGCTCACCTGGAAGTTTTGGGCGTCCTCAGGCAGGACGTCCACTGAGCCCTTGCGCTCGTTGAGGATGGCCACGTGGTTGGCCAGCAACACCAGCGCGACCTCGCAGCGGGCGCCCGCGACCGGCGGCTTCCACTGCCGCAGCACCACCGCCGTGATGCTGATGTCGTCTGCGGGCAGGAAGAACAGCTCAATTGAGGTCGGAAGTGAGGATCACAATGATCACAAATCGGAACAAGTAATATTTCTTCAACATCATGCTGGTCGCTACAGCTTCCTAGTAGCGAGCAGAGGATTACATCAATATCTGATGTGAAGTGATTATGTACAACGCAACGCACCGCCGGGCTGGCAGCAGTCGACAAGGTCGTCCTGCAGCAGCGCATTCATGGCGGCCGGCATCGCGCCCATCGCCAGGCTTCGCGTGCGCGCCTGCAGCCTCACCTCCTGTTGCAGCGCCATGCCACACACTTCAATTAAGGATGTGCCATGTTGGGCACTTTAGGATGTGCCATGTTGGGCGATCAATCATCAGCCTACTGAATCCTTCTGACTCAGCGGATGGGCATGGGGCCAATAGCAGCAAAACCCGCTGCCATCAAGAAAGTCTGCCAGCGGCAGGGAATGCACGCAGTGTCAAATGCCACAGCTGTGCGGCACCTGATAATCGGCGAGGACACGCTCCGACTCCTGCTCAATGAAGTCCTTTGCCTTGCAGCCGGTTTCCATCGCGGTGGGGCACACCATCGGGCGCGGCAGGATCTGCGACTCCGGGTCCGCACGCACCGAAAACCTGCGGTAGCCGGGCTGTTCAATTGCCCCATAAGCTTCTTATGAACTAGCCAGGCACTGTGCTGCTGAAAACTGAGAAGGTGCAGCCGCGCTCAAGTGCAGCTTTGCGCCGGTGAACTGTAGTGTACAACAGGCACAGTGACGCACCGGTGCTTGCACTTTTTGCAGGAGTAGGTGCGCGACACCTCCAGCATCTGCACCGCCGACGCCCGCAGCACCGTGCCGCGCACGCAGAGCAGCTGGCCGACGTGCGCGGAGCGGATGCCGCCCAGGTCTGAAGGAAGGAAGGAAAAAGGAATTACATCATGCGGACAGGCCTAATGGCCTGTAGCGCGGATCCGGCAGGAGCGACATGCGGCAGACACACAAAGCTGAAACGGAAACGAAACGATTCTGAGACAAACAAATCCGCACCTGGCGCCGCGCCGCCGGCGACGCCGGACGTTGCCCACGGCAGCCCCGTGACGCGCACGTGCGCCCGCTCCTTTATGCTTAGGCCGCCGCTGCAAAAAGAGTCAGACGGGAACCTTCAGATCGGGGCCAGCCTGCGAGACTTGGTGCCGCCATTTGCAGAGCCGCCGGCTCCAAAATCAACATGTGTAAGTGTGCTCGTGTGCATTGGGATCCCACCACACCGCAGCCACCGCCTGGCACCCGCGTGCACTGCGGTCAGACAATGGTGTCGCTGTTGATGCGGCGACGTGTGCTGGCTCCTGGCCTGTTAGTAGAATGCTACAATCAATCCGACGCCGCACGTGTTGGGCAGCAGCTGCAGCAGCTGCGCCTGCGCCTCAACGAGCGCCATGTCAAACAGGTCCAGCGACGCCAGTGGGGCAGTCAGCAGCTCCGCCGCGACGCTGCAGCTCTGCTGCGCAAGCTGGACAAGCGGCACCTCCAGGCCGCAAGGCGCATCCGGGTCCGGCACCGCCAGCATCGCCTCCAGCTCCTGTGCGCGGGCAGGCTATATGTTAGGCATTCCTTCAGAGAACCCAGTTGAGATGGAAGTCAGGTCCGTGGCTTTTGCAAGTGGCAGTGCCAGTGCCAGCGCGGCATAGTGTCAGTGGTGGGACCCCCAGTGGCCCACCTGCTGGAAGTCGCTGCTGAGGAACGTCACAAATGACTGCAAAATGGCTCTCCGTTCCATCGCTGCCTCCGATTCGCGCCCCGGCCTGTCTGCACAACTATACCACACCACTTGGGGGAGGGTGGTAAGGGAGTTGATGAAAGCGATGGAATAGAAGACACCAGTTCGATGTCCAAAGGCTGCACTAGTCCCTGCTCACACACGACCAGAGGGGCCGAATCCGAGATGCTGCTCTTTCTTGCTGCTTTTCTACTGCACAGAAGCGCCAACACTCGCAGCGTGATTCGTGACGTCCAACTTGTGGCGATCCTATTGCCCTGCACCTGCCTGCACAGCCACAACGAATTTCAAGAAGCGTGTATTTCAAGCACTAAACCCTGGTACACGGGTGACCTCAACCTGTGCACTTTTGCACTTTTGACCGACATGAAAGTGCTCCACCAGACTGCACCAGATTGCTTGCCGTCGATTCTGATCGCACATCAGCTTCCATTCAGCCCGCTATGTCTCCAATGCCCCGCTGGTAGCGTCGGGTCGGGTGAGGTGAGGCCAACGCCTGAAGTTGCAGACCGGCGACACACTCCAGGGAGGCGGGGCTGCGACAACAATTTCGTACCACAAAATTGATGGTCCAAGCAGCCTCTGCTTCAAAGAAAGGTCTTCCGAGCCCGGCAGCGTCCACAGCCGCGCACACTGCTGCGTCAACTGCCTTACTTGGGTCAGGCGGGCACCACACGCGAGCGCTGCGCGCCCTTAGCTAACAGGCGCGTCTCATGTGACCGCCTGGCGCTGGGCATCATCAGCTGGGCAGGATGAGACAGTGCAAGCATTGCCAAGCCATCCTGTTGAGAATACGGAAGCACACGGCGGATGATATCTTTGCCGCGGTTCTGATTGCAGTCCCAAGGGACCCGGCGACCACACGCCGCGGCCCGGCGCCACCAGCAGGAGCAGCCATGCTGTTCGGGTTCAACCTCAGGCGAACGCACTCGGCGAAGGACGCGTCGGCCGCTGCCAACACACCCAACACCAGCAAGGTCTCTGAGGACAGCGCCTACCGCAGCGGCAGCATGGCAGACAAGGGCGCAGCACGCGACCCTACCAAATCCAGCGCGGACTTCCTGGCACAGCTGGACCTGAAGGACGGGCCCCAGCTGTCTGGGCAGCCGCCGGTCCCCAAGGAGCGCGGCCTGCAGGCGACCGACTTTCCGTGCAAATCCGGTGCGCGCGCCGCCGCTCCTGCATGGCCGCCTGCCAGAAATTTCGACTCCACACCTCCTGGTGCATCTGTTCGCGTCACGGAATGAAAACACTGTGCCCGATGCAATCCAGCATTTCGCGTTACGGCCCTGAATGTAGAATCCATCGCATATGTGCAGCCGGGCGGCCCAGCCACGACTCGGCGATGCACAATAGCACCAGCATGAGCATCAGCACCGCCGGCTGCGGCGGCAACTCCAGCACCTTCGACCGCAAGTCCGGAGGCGAGGCCGGCCTGCAGCGCAGCAGCGCCCCCGGCATGCGGCGCAGCAGCAGCACCCAGCCCCGCGGCCGCGGCAGCACCGAGTCGGCGCACTCGGAGCAGACCAGCGGCCGCTCCAGCTTCGTCATGGAGCAGGAGCCGGCGGCGCGCCCGCATGGCAGCAGCATGGACAGCGCCGCCCGCAACGCCAGCGCGGATACGATCGCCAGCGCGTCGCCCAAGCCGGCGGCCGCTCGCGGGCCGCAGGCGAACCCGCCATCGAGCACTGCCGAGCTGGAGGCGCTGTGCATGCAGATGCGGGTGCCGCCGGCGATGCACGCGCGCTTCCTGCGCCTGGCCGTGCTCCACCCCAACCTGCCTGTGCCTATGCAGACTCTGGTGCGCTGTTGTGCTGCCGCATCGCATGAAACGGTCATGACAGGTTGAAGCGTTTGTGCGCTCGTCAGTCGTTGGTATCAAAGGCGCAGTTTGAATGCATTCTACTGAACATCTGCATGCATAGCCTGGCGTTTCACACAGCTCTCTAGAAAAAGCTCATATGGCCATTGCCCGCCTGGATCGCCAGCATACCCCGAGGAGTGTACCATCCACGGGTCTTATTCATTGCTCTGCAGTGCCACTTGTGGGGCGTGGCCAACGTGGTGGACGCGGAGGCCAGCGCCGTGATGCTGCAGGAGCGCGGCAGCATGCGCGTGGCCTGCCTGGCAGACGGCTCCGCCTGGGCGCTGGTGCAGCCCGAGCAACTGGCCTGCCTGCAGGCACGCACTGAATACCTCGTTCTGTCTCGTTTCGTACAGACTTCACGATTGCAACGATTGGCTGATGCTTGTTGTGATGGGTCAGTGGTGCGCTGGGCAGGAAGCTGTGCACGTCACTGCACATTGCACAGTGGCGCTTGGGCGACTGCATCATCGCAGAAGCAAGCTCATCAGTCAAGCCATTGCCAGCCATGATTGACTCCATGTTTGAACCAGTCGTAATGGCATCATGCAGTCGTCCTGCCCGCTGGCGCCGGAGGTGCACGCCGAGCTGCTGGCGCGGTACACCACAGCTTGCGGGGCAACCAGCCTTGCAGACGTCCCCGATGATGGCTACTTCCTGCAGGTCACTTGATGTTTATCCTGTAGGAAAGCTTTATATCCTGCAAGTCAGTGTCGTGCATTCATGCATGTGACGTGCATGCGGGGCCAGGCCCGGCAAATGACAATGGACAGTGTCCATGTACTGCCTGGTCTGCACTGCCTGGTACGTGCTGTGCCGTCCATTGCCTGCTGCTCTGGGGATCAGCGAGGCCTGTTGCAGCGGCCTCGGCGTCTGCAATGCAGAAGCATCCATGCACCACCCCGAAGCAACATGCACAACTTCTCAGTACTAAGTACTAATCGGCGCAGGCGGTGGGGCACCACTGCATGGGGGCGAACCAGGAGGAGCTGCTGGAGACCCTGCTGGCGCGCCCCGGCTGGCTGCACAACAAGCTGCGCGCCTACGGCGTCGCCTCCCTGGTCGCCGACTTCCGCAGGCGAGCATGGTTGCCTCAGTTCTCCGCCAACTGTGCCTGAGGTGCCTCATCAGCTGCAGCTCCGAGCGCTTCAGGCTTCCAATGGCGCCCTGCGGCAGCAACACTCATGTTGTGCCACCATATGCAGTGAACCATCCAACTCAACACATTCATTGCGCAGGTACCTGAGCGCGCCGGGCCACAACCTGGACGTGAAGCTGCTGCTGGAGGCGTTCCAGATGGCGCTGGCGGCCTGGATGCTGCGCCCCGAGGCGGCCATGCTGCGGGCGCAGATGGTGGCGCGCCTGCTCTCCTTCCCAGAGTCGCCGTACCTGGCGTCCTGGCTCACGGCGCAGCACGCGGACGCCGCCGAGCAGCAGCAGCAACAGCAGCGGCAGCAGCAGGAGGAAGGGCATGTTGGCGATCCGCCTGCGGTGCGCTGTCTGGTGCCGTCGACGGCGAGCCTGACGCAGGCGGGCGGCCTGCATCGCATGCTGCTGCGCGGCCATACCGCGCCGCTCACGGCCATGCTGCTGACACCGTCCGGCATCGACCTCGTCACAGGTGTGGACTTTGTACGCTTGGTGTTTCCACACCCTTCCGCCTCTGGTGCTGCCACCTGAGGCTGCCGAACCTGAGCAGCACTTGATGTGAATGACGGCGCCGGTTGCCAGCTCCTTTCCAACCCTGCTGAAGCCGGATAGGCATCGTTTCAGGCCCTTCCTCCGGAAGCTTTCAATCGCATTGTCACGCTTCCAACCGCCCGGCTGCATCGATTCACCCTTCACCATTTCCGCTGCAGGCGACGAGGTGGGCGGCCTGCGGGTGTGGGACCTGGAGCTGGGGGACTGCACCAACGTGCTGGCAGGCCACACAGGCGCGATCACCGCGCTCTCCATCGCCGCGGGCGGCAGCCCGTTGGTGTCCTCCTCGGCCGACGGCACCTGCCGCGTGTGGGACCTGCAGAAGGGCGGCGCCTGCCGCTTTGCGCTCGCCGGCCACACCGGCGCGGTGCACAGCGTTGCAGTCGAGCCCAAGGGGCGCTTCTGCGTGTCGGCCGGCGCCGACGGCAGCGCGCGCGTATGGAGCCTCGCCACCGCCGCGTGCGCGCTGGTGCTGAACGCCGGTGACGCCAGCGACGCCAGCTCCATCTCTGGTGACTGCGCTTTGATGTTTACCAGAAACTCCTGCGTTTCCAGCTGTCTGCGCATGCATAGGTGGCACATGACCCTGGTCTTTTGCTTGCTGTCTGGAGCCACAGCTATCTGTAGTCGCTCAGCGAGGGCATCGTCCCGGCTGCCCTTTTTTGGAGGTGCCGCCATCTATGGAATCCGTTTACTGTTTGCTTCGACTTTTCTCCAGCCAGGCGCCTTCAGGCACTGCCGGCATTTGAACACATCCTCAGACAGCATGGCCTTGCTGATTGTTCTATGCTGTACTGCGGTGCAGGGGTGGTGCACGCGGTGGCGCTGACGAAGGACGCCCGGCGTGCCGTGACAGCGTCGGACGACTTTTTGGCGCGCTGCTTCGACCTGACCACCGGCGAGTGCACGGCGACGCTGGAGGGCCACAGCGGCTGGGTGACGGACGTCAAGGTCAGCCCCAACGGCCGCTCCGCCGTCACAGCATCGCACGACCATGACGCCAGGTGCGGCTCAATGCAACTACTCGCTGCCGCGTGTGGCAGCGTGCTTTGTCATTGCAGGGCCATTGCTGGGCAGCGCTTCTGAAGTTGCGAACCAGGTCCAATATTGCGCTTCTTGCCCTCCCTTCCCTTCCCACATGACCGCCTGGGTTGCCTGCCTGCAGGGTGTGGTCCATGGAGAGCGGCAAGTGCCTGCGGGTTCTGTCAGGGCACACCGGCCGCCTGAACAACGTGGTGCTGTCAGAGGACGGCCGCGTCGCCGTGACCGCCAGCGATGACGGCACTGCCCGCGTCTGGCGCTTGTCAGACGGCGCCTGCCTCCACGTGCGTCCTCCCTTCACGAGATTGCAAGTCAAAACGGGGCCTGGTCTCTCCTGCTGCCTCTCCATCTGCTGTGCAGTGCTGTGCTGCGCCCACTGCTCATGCAGCGCTTGTGCACCCCATCCTTTCGCACACAGCACAATGCCTCCCCTTGCGTATCGGCCACCAAGCCTAAAAGTACAGGTCAAATCGCAAAATGTGATTGTGCCTGCAGCTGGCTGGCTGGCTGGCTGCCCCTCGGAGAGCAAGTCCCCCAGCGGACCTATCGCCGAAAACTTCTGCAGGTGGTGGGTGTCAAAGCAAGCCTGACACAGACTGTACATCTGTGCTCCAGGTGCTGGGCGGCCACGGCGGCTTCGTGACAAGCGTCGTCATCTCCGCCGACGGCCGTAAGGCGGTCACCACCAGCGGCGACACGCTGGGCATGGTGTGGGATCTGGGCAGCGGCACCTGCCTGGAGGTGCTGCCGGGGCACTCCGCCGCCGTCACCGCCGCCGTGCTCACCCGCAAGAGCAGGTGCGGCGGGGCCCCCAAGCTGATTGCTCACTAACCCTAAACCCTAAATTGCGCAACTCAACGTGTTGCACACATCCTGCAGCGCAAATTTTTTCAGCCCAGGCATGGCCCTGTGGACACGAGCGAATGCTCAATGTGTTGGGGCGTGCAGCCGTCACATAGAGACTCCAGGCAAACACCCGCCACCGTGCGCTGAAACACTACTTGTTCGACCTAGATTTGCAGCCACGGCGTCAGCGGACCACAGCGCCCGCGTGTGGAACCTGCTGGCGGACTCCAACAAGCTCATCCCGCCGCACGCCGGACGCGTGAGCGCGCTGCGGCTCAGCCCCGACGGCCGCCGCGTCGCCTCCATCGGCGAGGACGCCGCCAAAGTCTGGTCGGTCAGCGGCGCCGCCGACGGCGCCGAAGCCGCCGGCCAGTGCCTGGCCACCCTGGATGTGAGTTGCCTCATGGCTCGTACGGGTGAAGGCCAACTCGACTGGGGATTCGCACACCTTCTGGCTCGCCCTTGGTTTGTCACAGGGCTTTGTGTTCCGGCTGCGAATGACCAAAGCTGCGCACAAGTCCACGGCCTTTTGCAGATGCAGAGTTCAGTTGGCGCGAAATTGAAATCGTTCATATCTGTACGTGGGCGCAGGGCCACGCTGCAGCGCTGCGGTATGGCTGCTTCCTGGCGGATGGCCAGCACCTGCTCACCGCCTCTGGAGACCGCCAGGTGCATCATGA